>ENA-ORKV01001417-ORKV01001417.1-human-gut-metagenome-genome-assembly--contig:-NODE-1417-length-18251-cov-8.645813_pt1 | contig 18251 bp, 13 predicted proteins | sample MGYA00243058_ERZ508805 | MGnify/ENA primary metagenome ERZ508805 (study PRJEB26277, sample SAMN04329770) | human gut metagenome | biome: human-associated habitat | host: Homo sapiens | place: USA... | reverse complement strand
TTCCCGAGTGGCCAAAGGGGGCAGACTGTAAATCTGTTGCGTTAGCTTCGATGGTTCGAATCCATCTTCCTCCACCAAAAGTAAGAAGAAATTCTTACTTTTTTTTAATTGTATAGAAAATTATATTAATTAAATAATTATAAATAATTTACTAAGTTAATAATATGATAAAAATTACAATAAATTTAATACAATAATAATATTGATTTTAACAAAGTATTATGTTATCATTTTAAAGAAAATGATTATAAAAAAGACTCTTATCAAGAGAGGTGGAGGGATAGGGCCCGATGAAACCCGGCAACCTGTATTTTCAAGGTGCCAATTCCTGTAGATATATTATCTACAAGATAAGAGAGATTGTTCAGTATGGTACATCTCTTCTTATTGAAGAGTTTTTTTATTTTAATAAAATTTTAAAAAGGAGAATATATTTAGATGAAAAGATTATTTACATCAGAATCAGTGACAGAAGGACATCCAGATAAAATATGTGACCAAATATCAGATTCAATACTAGATGCTATTTTAGCAAAAGACCCAAATGCAAGAGTAGCCTGTGAAACTTGTACAACTACAGGAATGGTTATGGTTATGGGTGAAATATCTACTAATTGTTATGTGGACATTCCTAAGGTAGTTAGAAACACTATAAGAGAAATTGGATATGACAGAGCTAAATATGGATTTGATTGTGATACTTGTTCTGTAATTACATCAATAGATGAACAATCAGCAGATATAGCAATGGGAGTAGACGAAGCTTTAGAATCAAGAAATGGAGAAAAGGATGATGTTGAAGCAGTTGGTGCTGGAGACCAAGGAATGATGTTTGGTTTTGCAACTAATGAAACACCAGAATTTATGCCACTTCCAATAGCTATGGCTCATAGACTTTCTAGAAGATTATCAGAAGTTAGAAAAAATGGTACATTACCATATTTAAGACCAGATGGAAAAACTCAAGTAACTGTAGAGTATGAAAACAATAAGCCAAAGAGAATTGATGCAATTGTAATTTCAACTCAACATGGGGAAGAAGTAACTTTAGAGCAAATAGAAAAAGACATGAAGGAATTTGTAATAAAGGCAGTAATTCCTGCAGAGTTATTAGATAATGAAACTAAGTATTATATAAATCCAACAGGAAGATTTGTAGTTGGAGGACCTCAAGGAGATTCAGGATTAACTGGAAGAAAAATAATTGTTGATACTTATGGTGGATATGGTAGACATGGAGGCGGAGCTTTCTCAGGAAAAGATCCAACAAAGGTTGATAGATCAGCTGCCTATGCTGCAAGATGGGTTGCAAAGAACTTAGTAGCAGCAGGAGTTGCAGATAAGTTAGAAATACAATTAGCCTATGCTATAGGAGTTGCAAAGCCTGTATCAATAGAAATAGATACTTTTGGAACAGGAAAGGTTAGTGAAGAAACTTTAGTAGATATTGTAGAAAAAGTATTTGATTTAAGACCAGGAGCTATTATAAGAGACTTAGATTTAAGAAGACCTATATATAAGCAAACAGCAGCATATGGTCACTTTGGAAGAACAGATGTAAATCTTCCTTGGGAACAATTAAATAAAGTTGATGAAATAAAAAAATTATTATAAAGAATTAATTAAAAAAGAAGCCATTGAGTAAAATCAATGGCTTTTTTCTATAAAAAATTATATACAAAGGTATACAACTCTATGTTATATTTATAATATAGATATAAAATAAAGTTTGGAGAGATTATATGGAAGTCTTAGAAGGCTTTATAGAAGATATAAAGTTTAAAAGTGAAGAAAGTGGATATACAGTAGCAAAATTAAATAATAGAAATAAATCTATAGTTATTGTAGGCACAATGCCATTTATTAGTGAAGGACAGCATGTAAAACTTACTGGAGAATGGAAAATTCATCAGAAATTTGGAGCACAGTTTAATGTTAAAGAACTTGAAGAAATATTTCCTACATCAATAGAAGAAATAGAAAAATATTTATCTTCTGGAATAATAAGAGGAATAGGACCAGTTACAGCAAAAAAGATAATAAATTATTTTGGAGAAGATACATTAAATATTTTAGATAATGAAATAGAACGATTACGAGAAATTGAAGGAATAGGAGAAAAAAAGTTTAATATTATTTATAAATCCTATGAAGAACAACATTATTTAAAAAATATAGTATTATATTTTCAACAGTATGGTATAAGTTATAATCAATGCTTAAAAATATGCACTAAACTTGGTGTAAATGCACCAGAAATTGTAAAAGAAAATCCATATATATTATGTCATGAAATTAAAGGCATAGGATTTTCTATGGCAGATAAAATAGCATCTATAAATGGATTAGATAAAGAATCAGATTTTAGAGTAATATGTGGAATTCAATTTATTTTAAATAGATTTTGTATTGCAGGGAATACATTTATGCCTAAAAACATACTTATAAGTCAAACTAAAGAACTATTAAATATTCCTGAAAATATAATAGAACAAGGGTTATATAATGGTCATTTAGAAAATAAATTTATTGTTGAAAAAGTTAATGACATAGAAGGAGTTTTTTTGCCACTTTATAATTATAGCGAAAATGGAATAACTAAGAAAATAGCAGAACTTTCTATGGAAAATTTTCAAGTTATAAATACAGATATAGAGTTTGAAATACAAGGTTTTGAAAAAAAACAAGGAATAAGTTTTGCAAAATCTCAAAAGGAAGCTATAGTAGGAGCTTTCACTAATGGAATAGAAATAATAACAGGAGGTCCTGGAACAGGAAAAACCACTATAATAAAATGTATTATTGATATTTATGAAAGTCAAGGAATGAAGGTTTTACTAGGAGCACCAACAGGAAGAGCAGCAAAAAGAATGACTGAATCTACAGAAAGGGAAGCTAAAACTATTCATAGATTATTAGATATAGTAGCAGGAAATGAAGAATATATAAATATGTCCTCTACAGAACCTTTAGAATGTGATGTTTTAATAGTAGATGAAGCCTCTATGATTGATATTTTTTTAATGTATAATTTATTAAAATCAATAAAACTTGGAACTAGACTTATAATAGTAGGAGATGTTGACCAACTTCCATCAGTAGGTGCAGGAAATGTATTAAAAGATTTGATAAACAGTGATATTATAAAAGTAGTTAGACTTAAAGAAATTTTTAGACAAGGAAAAGAAAGCTTAATTATAACTAATGCACATAGAATAAATAGTGGAGAAATGCCTTATTTAAATAGAAAAGATAATGATTTTTATTTTATAAAAAGTGAAAATATAAATAATATATTATTTACACTTTTAGATTTAATAAATAGAAGATTACCTAATTTTAATAAAAAGTGGGATAAAAAAAGAGATATTCAGATATTAAGTCCTATTAAAAAAGGACCTCTTGGAATATTAAATTTAAATGAAAGATTACAAGAAATATTAAATTCCCCATCTAAAGATAAAAAAGAAATTAAACAAAAAAACCTTATTTTTAGAGAAGGGGATAAGGTAATGCAAACAAAAAATAACTATAATCTAAAATGGACTTCCATAACAGGAATAGGAGAAAGTGAAGGTGAGGGAGTTTTTAATGGAGATGTAGGATTTATAAGAAATATAGATGAAGAAGAAAAGATAATAACTGTTATTTTTGATGAAGAGCGTAAAGTTATTTATGATTCTGATAGCATAGAAGAATTAGAACTTGCTTATGCTATTACAATACACAAAAGTCAAGGAAGTGAATTTAAAGTTGTAATAATTCCAGCCTTTACAGGAGCACCATTTCTTATGAACAGAAATCTTTTATATACAGGAATAACAAGAGCTAAAGAACTTGTGGTAGTTGTAGGATATCCTCAAGCATTAAAATATATGGTTGATAATAAAAGTAGTATGGAAAGATATTCTTCATTAGAATATAAAATAAAACAAGTATTGTCTAATAGTGAATTAAATTAGAGGGAAGGGAAGAAGTTTGAATAAAAGAAAGTTACTAAAACAAGAGCTTAATATAGCCATAAGTAAAATTGAAAATTGGTATAAAAGAAAAAGTAAAGCTTTAACAATAAGTACAATACCATATAATAGTACAGCAATTTTTGAAAATATAATTTTAGAAGTCATTAATTCAGGAAAAAAAGTGTTATATTTATGGAATGGAGAAGGAGAAAATACAAAATTAATAAAAAGGCTTAAATTAGAAAAAAAAGATTTAACCTATGGATATAAAAAAGAAGATTCAGATATAAATTTTATAAATTATAATGACTGTGACAAGGTATTAGGAAGGTATGACTTAGCTATAATTGATGATATTTCAGTCTTTTCTACATTAAACAAAGAGGAAGTAAGAAGAAAATACGATTCTATAGCTGATAAAGTAGAAAGAGTTATAATATATAGTATAGAAACAATAATACCAACAGGAGAGTATTTTGAGTTACCTTCTATATTTAGTACAGGTCACTTTGTAGAACCAAGATTAATGACAACTAGAATAGATTTAACTAAAGATATTCCTTATATTTTATATGATTATTTAAAGTGGTTTATAGATAATGAGCAAAAAATAGTAATGTATGTTCCTGATGAAGATTCCCTTGGAGTAGTATGTGAGTATTATGCAAATAAGTTAAAGTTACATGGAGTAAAAGTAACAGCTCTTCCTAAATTTGATACAACAAAAACTTTAAAAGATGTATTAAATTTAAGTAATAAGGCAATGATTATAATAACAGATCGTATGGAGGAAACTTTTAATGATTTAGCAATAGGTGGAGTCATAGTACTTTTTGCCAATAATAAAAATTATAATTACAGACAATTTATTTATATATGTGGAGAAATATTTAAAATGAATTTAAAGTTCCCAGAGGTTCTTTTAATTGGTAATGAAGTGTCCTATGATATGGATGAAGCCAAAGAAATTGCTAGAAACTTTAATATAAAAATATGGGAGAGCAATTATTTAGAGTTATAAAAATTTTATGGAAAAGTATATTAACAGTTTTATATCCACCTAAAAGCAAATGTTTAGTATGTGGATATGAAAATACAGAAAATCTATGTTATAAATGTTTAAAAAGTATTACATTTTGTGGTGAAGATGAATTATGTGTTGGTTATTATAAAGGGGCTTTAAAAGAATTAATACTTTCATTAAAATATAAAAAAGATTTTCAAGCAGGAGAAATTTTAGCAAGTTTTCTTGAAGAAAAAATAAAAAAATATAAAGATGAATATTATCTTACTTATATACCAATAGATAAAAAAAGACTAAAAGAAAGAGGATTTAATCAATGCGAGTATATTGCAAAGGAATTAAGTATAAATACTGGTATAAAAACTATTAATACTCTTAAAAAGATAAGGGAAACTAAAGTTCAAAAGACCTTAAAAAGAGAAGAAAGAATAGAAAATTTAAAAGATGCTTTTGAAATTATAGATGAAAAAAAGGTAAAAGGAAAAAAGTTTATATTATTAGATGATGTAATTACAACAGGAGCTACCCTTAAAGAAGGAGTAAAAGTTTTGAAAAAACATGGGGCAATTGAAATAAAAATATTGACACTAGCAAAATCTTATATATAATATAAATGTAAGTTAGGTCTGTGGTTGAAAGTCGATGCTAGTCGCAGGCAAAGCGATCCACGTAATCTAAACAAAGTTTTAGGGAGCATGGTGCGGTATAGAAGTAAGTCCTGCCAACATAAAGTTGAGAGTATTAGTAGTGAGAGGTTAAGTCCGGGTAGCAAAAGTTCCAGCAGGCGAGTGTGGGGTCAAAAACCAGGTCAGCTAACTTACTTATGTTAAAAGAAAATAAATTATGTTTAAAATAGGTTAAAGAACTATCTCTTTTGAGATAGTTTTTTTAATTTTTGTTAAAAAACTATGAAAATGAAAGAAGAATAGAGATTGAGAAAGCAATCAATACATAATATTCTGTAAATTCTGAATAAAGATATTGATATTTATAAGAACAAATAGTAAAATATAGTCAATACAAGGGAAATTTAATAAATTTTCAAAGTATTTTAGAACGTTTAGAGAGGGGCTGAAATTATGAAAGTGACAGTAATAGCTAAAAACATAGAGTTAACACCAGCAATAAAGGATATGGTTGAAAAGAAAATTTCTAAATTGGACAAGTATTTTGATCCTAATGTAGAGGCAAAGGCAACCTTAAGTGTTCAAAAAAATAGACAAATAATTGAAGTTACTATACCTTTTAATGGAGTAATTTTAAGAGGAGAAGAAGGAACTGAAGATTTATATAAGTCAATTGATTTAGTAGAAGAAAAATTAGAAAGACAAATTAGAAAACAAAAAACTAAACTTTCAAGAAGAAATTCAACAGGGTCTTTAAGATATCCTGATTTTAATTCAATAGATACAAACGAAGAAGAGGATGAAGAAGATTCTAAAGTAGTAAAGACTAAGAGCTTTGATGTTAAGCCAATGTCATCTGAAGAAGCAATATTACAAATGGAGTTATTAGGACACAACTTCTTTGTATATCAAGATTGGAAGACAAGCAAGGTAAATGTAGTTTATAAGAGAAAAGATGGAAATTATGGTTTAATAGAACCAGAATATAGATAATAAATAAATTGAAAATGGGGGCTGTTACAAAGATATTAAATTTCTTTGTAACAGTTCTTTTTTTTGATAAATGTAAAGAGAGTGTTAAAATTTTACACATTTAACTGGAAAATGATAATTAATATATATATATCTTGAAAAAAGTAATAATATAATGTTATAATTGATTAATATGAAGATGAAAAAAATATATATACTAAATATTATTTAAATAATAATAGATAGATAAGTGAATTGAGAGGATGAAATTATGGGACTTTTTAAATCAATATTTAAGTCATATAGTGAAAGAGAAGTTAAAAGAATAGAGCCTATTGCAAATAAGGTTTTAGCTTTAGATGAAGAAATGGGCAAATTAACTGATGAAGAACTTCAAGCAAAAACTCCTGAATTTAAAGAAAGATTAGCTAAGGGAGAAACTTTAGATGAGATATTAGTAGAAGCTTTTGCAGTTGTTAGAGAAGCATCTTGGAGAAAGCTTCATATGAAGCATCATAAAGTGCAAATCATTGGTGGTATAGTTTTACACCAAGGTAGAATTGCAGAAATGAAAACAGGTGAAGGTAAAACCTTAGTTGCTACATTACCTGCTTATTTAAACGGTTTACTAGGAAATGGAGTACATGTAATAACAGTAAATGATTATCTTGCATCAACACAAATGGAAGAAATGAGTGCTGTTTATAATTTCTTAGGACTTACAACTGGAGTTATAGTACATGGCTTAACTAATGATCAAAGAAGAGAAGCATATAATGCTGATATAACTTATGGAACTAACAATGAATTTGGATTTGACTATTTAAGAGATAACATGGTTATTTACAAAGAAGAAAGAGTTCAAAGAGTTCTTAACTACTGTATAGTGGATGAAGTTGACTCAATTCTTATTGATGAAGCTAGAACACCACTTATAATTTCAGGTGCAGGAGAAAAATCAACTGAATTTTATAAGGTTGCAGATTATTTTGTAAAAACTTTAAAAGAAGAAGAAGATTACTTTATAGATGAAGAAGCAAATGCAGTTATGTTAACAGATAAGGGTGTTGAAAAGGCAGAAAAAACATTTAAAATTGACAACTATGCAGATGCTGAAAATATGGCACTTCAACATTACATAACTCAAGCTTTAAAGGCTAACTATTCTATGAGAATAGATAAAGACTACATGGTTAAGGATGGAGAAGTAATAATTGTAGATGAATTTACAGGAAGACTTATGGAAGGAAGAAGATACTCAGATGGTCTTCACCAAGCTATTGAAGCTAAAGAAGGTGTAAAGATTGCAAGAGAATCAAAAACCCTTGCTACAATTACTTTCCAAAACTACTTTAGAATGTACAAAAAGCTTTCAGGTATGACAGGTACTGCTTTAACAGAAGAAGAAGAATTTAGAGAAATTTATGGCTTAGATGTTATAGTAGTTCCTACTAATAAACCTATAGCAAGAATAGATTATCCAGATGTTGTTTTCTTAAATGAAAGTGGAAAATTTAATGCAATAGTTAATGAAATAATAGAAACTCATAAAACTGGTCAACCAATGCTTATAGGTACTGTAAGTGTAGAAAAGTCAGAACAACTTTCAGCAGTTTTAAAGAAAAAAGGAATTCCACATCAAGTATTAAATGCTAAGTATCATGAACAAGAAGCAGAAATAATTAGTCATGCTGGTGAATTAGGAATGGTTACTATAGCAACTAATATGGCTGGTCGTGGTACAGATATTAAACTTGGAGAAGGGGTTGTTGAAGCTGGTGGACTTAAGATAATAGGTACTGCAAGACATGAATCTCGAAGAATTGATAATCAGTTAAGAGGTCGTGCTGGTAGACAAGGAGACCCAGGTTCATCAAGATTTTATATATCATTAGATGATGACTTAATGAGAATTTTTGGTTCAGATAGAATTCAAGGTATTGTTCAAAAATTAGGCCTACAAGAAGATGATGCAATAGAAAATAAGATAATAACAAAGCAAATTGAAAATGCTCAAAAGAAGGTTGAAGGTAATAACTTTAACATAAGAAAAACATTATTAGGTTATGATGATGTTATGAATATGCAAAGAGAAATTATTTACAAACAAAGATCTGAAGTTCTTGAAGGTGAAGATGTTAAAGACCAAATAATGAGCATGACAAAAGAAGTTATAAATAATGCAGTTCTTGGACATTTAAAAGAAGATGCAGATATAGAAACTGAAGTTAAGAAGCTTATAACTTATTTAGATGGAATATGTATTCCTGAATCTATGGTTAATGCAGAAGAATTAACAAAGATGTCTAATGAAGAAATAGTAGAAAAATTATATAATATAGCTACTAATATCTATGAACAAAAAGAAGAAGAATTTGGCTCAGAAAAGATGAGAGAAATTGAAAGAGTTATTCTTTTAAGAAGTGTTGATAGTAAGTGGATGGATCATATAGATAACATGGACCATTTAAAACAAGGTATTGGATTAAGAGCATTTAAACAACAAGATCCAGTTCAAGCTTATCAAATGGAAGGTAGTGAAATGTTTGAAGATATGATTCAAAACATTAAACTTGATACAGTTAAGTATATCTTCCATGTACAAGTAGAAAGAGAAGCACCAAAGAGAGAAAGAGTAGTTCAAGAAATGTCAGCATCTCATGCAAGTGCAAGTGGTGAAGAGGAACCTAAAAAGAAGGAACCTGTAAGAAAAGCACCAACAGTAGGAAGAAATGAACTTTGCCCATGTGGTAGTGGTAAAAAGTATAAAAACTGTTGTGGAAGAGAAGTATAGTATAATATAATGTGAATAGACTACCTTAGGGTAGTCTTTCTCTTTTGTAATAAAATTTTTATTGAGGTGTGAATAATGATAGTTGATTTAGAAAAAGAAATAGCTAAACTTCCAGATTTAAAAAAGACTATAACAGAAATTGGGAGGTCTCTTTGACAAGGAAGGCTTAGAAAAAAGAGTTAAAGAATTAGAACTTCAAATGCAAGAAACAGGATTTTGGGATAATAATAAAAGAGCAGAAGAAGTAACTAAAGAAAGTAGTAGAATTAAAGGAAAATTAGAAAAATATAATAGTTTATCAACAACTATAGAAGATATTGAAGTACTTTATGAATTAATGGATAAAGATGATACAGAATCTGCAGAAGAGATTATAAGTGAAATTACTTCCCTTGAAAAAGAAGTATATGAATATAAAATAGAGATACTTTTATCAGGAGAATATGATAGAAATGATGCCATCTTAACATTACATGTAGGAGTTGGTGGAGCTGATGCTAATGACTGGACAGCAATGTTATTAAGAATGTATACAAGATGGTGTGAAAAAAAGGGATATAAAGTTGAAACATTAGAGCTTCAAGAAGGAGAAGAAGCTGGAATAAAAAGTGTTACCTTAAAAGTTAAGGGTGAAAATGCTTATGGATACTTAAAAGCAGAAAAAGGAATACATAGATTAGTAAGAATTTCTCCATTTAATGCAAATGGAAAAAGACAAACTTCTTTTGCATCAGTAGAAGTTTTACCAGAGTTAACTAAAGCCCAAGACATAGAAATAAAAGCTGATGACCTTAAAGTTGATACCTTTAGATCAGGAGGAGCAGGTGGTCAGCATGTTAATAAAACTGAATCTGCAATAAGAATAACACATATTCCAACAGGGATAGTTGTTCAATGCCAAAATGAAAGAAGTCAATTTTCTAATCGTGATACAGCTATGGCAATGTTAAAATCAAAGCTAATTGAACTTAAAGAAAGGGCTCATAAAGAAAAAATAGAAGACTTAACTGGTGAACTTAAAGATATGGGCTGGGGAAGTCAAATAAGGTCTTATGTATTTCATCCATATAATATGGTTAAAGACCATAGAACTAATGTTGAAACTTCAAATGTAACAGCTGTTATGGATGGAGAATTGGATATGTTTATAAATACTTATTTATCAGAAACAAGCGAAAAATAGATTAAAGGGAGAAGAAGAATGGAAAATATAAAAGCATTTATATTTGATATGGATGGATTAATATTAGATACAGAAAGAATTGCATTTAAAAGTTATAAAGAAGCTTTAAAAGAATATGGATATGATTTTACAGAAGCTTTTTTCTTAACCTTAATTGGAACTAATGTAAAATTAACTAAAGAACTTTGTTTAAATAGATATGGAAGTTGGTTTCCTTTTGATTTATTACATGAAAATCATAATAAAATTACAGAGGAATATATTAAAAAAAATGGAGTGCCTTTAAAGGAAGGAGTAAATGAATTAATAGATTATCTTAAAGAAAATGATTATAAGATAGCACTTGCAACATCAAGTGATAGAGAAAAGGCTGAATATTTACTTGAATTAGTAAAAATAAAGGATAAGTTTGATTATATAATATGTGGAAATGATATAGTTAATTCTAAGCCTAATCCTGAAATATTTTTAAAGGCAGCAGAAAATTTAAAAGTAGAGCCTAAAGAATGTATTGTTATTGAAGATTCAAAGTTTGGGGTAAAAGCAGCTGTAAATGCAGGAATGAAAGCTATAAATGTACCAGATATGAAAATGCCAGATAGTGAAGTTAAGAGTATGGCATTTAAAATATTTAATAACTTATTAGAGGTAAAAGAATATATTTCTAAATAATTAATAAGGGACTGTTGTATAAATAAAAAGTTATTATACACAGTCCTTTTTGTAATAGTAATATAGTTTTATGTAAATATTTTTTACAGTCCCTTATTATATGTACGTTTTCATAGCTTGTCTGATTAGTTTTTTACTATCATTTCATAACATGAATAACCAAATGAAAATACCACTACTACATAAATTAAAAAATTAATTGATTGACTTAATACAGAAAAGATTAACCCAATAATAGCAAGAAATAGTATAGTATAATTTATAAACTTATGTACTAAAGCTACTCCACTACATACAACTACAGTAGAAGAAACTATTAGAAGTATAAAAGTTATAACATATAAACTACTTCTTAAAGAAGAATTAAATGTTATTATTTGAAAATAATCTAATCCTAGTAAAGCAACAAAAAGAATTAAAAATAGTGATACTGTTCTTTGAACATAAACATTCATAAATTCCTCACCCACTGAAAATAAATTACAATTAATTATAACATTACAAATAAAAATAATAAATAGAAAAAGGCAAAACAATCCTTTAGGTTGCTTATAAATTCAAAAAGATTATAATTAAATAATGTGGATTAAATTTATTAGGAGGGAAATATGGAAAGTATTGGAGAAAGATTAGCTAAGGAGCTTGAACTTAAGATTAATCAGGTTAACAATGTAATTGAAATGTTAGATGAAGGAAACACAGTACCCTTTATAGCAAGATATAGAAAGGAAAGAACAGGTGGACTTTCAGATGAGGTTTTAAGAAAGCTTTCAGAAAGATTAATATACTTAAGAAATTTAGAGGAAAGAAAAGCAGATGTTTCAAGACTTATTAATGAGCAAGGAAAACTTACAGAAGAAATATCAAAAGAACTTGAAAAGGCTGAAACATTAACAGAAGTAGAAGACATTTATAGACCATATAAACCTAAAAAAAGAACAAGGGCAACTATAGCAAAGGAAAAAGGTCTTAATGATTTAGCTGAATTAATTTTAAATGGAAAGTTTAAAGGTGATTTAATAGAGGAAGCTTCAAAATATATAAATGAAGAAAAGGGAGTAAATAATGTTGATGAAGCATTAGAGGGAGCTGAAGATATTATAGCAGAAACAATTTCTGAAGAAGCTAAATTTAGAAAATATATAAGAGAATTAGTATTAAGAGAAGGAACAATAGAATCTAAAGGAAATAGTGAAGATACTACTCCATATGAAATGTATTATGATTATAGTGAACAAGTAAAAAATATTCCTCCTCATAGAATATTAGCAATAAACAGGGGAGAAAAAGAGAAAGTTTTATCTGTAAAAATTAATATAAATGAAGAAAAAGTTATAAAGTATTTAGAAAAGAAATTACTAAAAAATAATGAAATAACAGATGAAAAAATAAAAATTGCAATAAAGGATGCCTATAAAAGACTTATATTCCCTTCAATAGAAAGAGAGGTAAGAAGTGAACTTACTGATAAAGGAGAAGAGGGAGCAATAAATATATTTAAAGAAAACTTAAAGGCACTTCTTATGCAAGCTCCTATTAAAGGTAAAACTGTTATGGGATATGACCCAGGATTTAGAACTGGATGTAAGGTTGCTATATTAGATAAAACAGGAAAATTTTTAGAAAATGTTGCTGTATATCCTACAGAACCTAAAAAGGATATAGAGGGAACTAAGAAAACTTTAAAAGCATTAATTAAAAAATATGATGTTGATGTTATTTCTCTTGGAAATGGAACAGCTTCAAGAGAATCTGAAGAAGTAATTGCTGAAATGATTAGTGAAATAAAAAAGGAAACAGGAAAAGAAGTATCTTATGTTATTGTTTCAGAGGCAGGAGCTTCTGTATATTCAGCTTCTGAACTTGGAACTAAAGAATATCCAGATTTAGATGTTACAGTAAGAGGAGCTATATCAATAGGAAGAAGACTTCAAGACCCTATGGCAGAATTAGTTAAAATAGATCCGAAGGCCATTGGAGTTGGTCAATATCAACATGATGTTACTCAAAAAAGATTAGAAGAATCTTTAAAGGGGGTTGTTGAGGACTCTGTAAATAAAGTTGGAGTAGATTTAAATACTGCAACTCCATCACTGTTAACATATATTTCAGGAATAAATGCTGCAATAGCTAAAAATATTGTTGATTATAGAAATGAAAATGGTGGATTTAAATCTAGAAAAGAATTATTAAAGGTAAAAAGATTAGGGCAAAAGGCTTATGAACAATGTGCAGGATTTTTAAGAGTTTCAGAAAGTGAAGAACTTTTAGATAATACATCAGTGCATCCAGAGTCTTATAAAGAGGCTAAAAAGTTAATAGAAATTTTAGGATATACAAAAGAGGATTTAAAAAATAAAAATTTATCAGATATTGAAGAAAGAGTTAAAGAAAAAGGTATAAATAATATTGAAAAAGATATTGAAATTGGTGAATTAACATTAAAAGATATAATAAAAGAACTTCAAAAACCAGGAAGAGACCCTAGAGATGAAATGCCAAAACCAATATTAAAAACAGGAATTATAGATTTAAAAGATTTAAAGCCTGGAATGGTTTTAATGGGAACAGTTAGAAATGTTTCGGATTTTGGTGCCTTTGTAGATATTGGAGTTCATCAAGATGGATTAGTTCATAAAAGTCAAATGGCAAATAGATTTGTAAAGCATCCACTTGATATTGTTAAAGTTGGAGATATTATAAAGGTAAAAATATTAGAAGTTGATTCTAAAAGAAAAAGAATATCTTTATCAATGAAAGATATTAAAGAAGAGGATTAAAAAATAAAAAAGAAATATGTTATAAATTAATTAGATTTTAATAAATTTATAGCATATTTCTTTTATTTTTTTAAAATTATAAGTAAATAATTTATAAAAAAATTATTTGTTTAAGAATGTTTATTTTGAAAACGTGTTAAATTTTATAAAAATAAATATAAATAGGTATAAAAAATCAAATTAATAAAAATATTCAATAAGTATTGAAAAAAAAATAATATAGAAGTATTATTACTAATAAATAATTAAAAGATATGCATATTTTTTAAAAATAACAACTATATGGGGGCGTTTTTAAAATGAACGGTTTATTAATGATAGGTATTGCAATCTTAGTATTAGGGGGTGCCTATTTACTTTATGGAAGATGGCTTGCAAATAAATGGGGAATAGACCCAAAAGCCAAAACACCAGCATATACTCATGAAGATGGAAAAGATTATATTCCAACTTCAAAAGGAACAGTATTTGCTCATCAATTTTCATCTATAGCAGGAGCAGGCCCTGTAACTGGACCAATAATAGCAGCAGCTTTTGGTTGGTTACCTGTATTATTATGGCTTCTTGTTGGGGGAATTTTCTTTGGTGCAGTACATGACTTTGGTGCTATGTATGCATCAGTAAAAAATGAAGGAAAATCAATGGGATTTCTTATAGAAAAATATATTGGAAAGACTGGTAAAAAATTATTTTCACTTTTTGCATGGATTTTTACTTTACTTGTAATTGCAGCATTTTCAGATATAGTAGCTAATACATTTAATGGATTTAATGCTGACGGAAGCAAAAATACTCCAAATGCAGCAGCAGCTTCAATTTCTATGTTATTTATTGTAGTAGCAGTGCTTTTTGGATTATATATAAAGTATGCAAAGCCAAATGGAAAACTTCAATTTGTTATAGGAATTGTTCTTTTAATAGCAATGCTTGCTGTAGGAATAAAATTTCCACTTTATTTTAGTAAAAATGTATGGCTTGCTGTTATATTTGTATATATTTTTGTGGCTGCAATAGCGCCAATGTGGATTTTAATGCAACCAAGAGATTATTTAAGTTCATTCTTACTTATAGGTATGATAGTTGGTGCAGTTTTAGGAATAATTGTAGCAAATCCATCAATGAATTTACCAGCATTTACTGGATTTAATGTAGGAGGAAAGAATTTATTCCCAACTTTATTTATAACAATTGCTTGTGGAGCTGTATCAGGATTCCATAGCTTAGTTTCATCAGGAACTTCATCAAAGCAAGTTAAAAATGAAAAAGATATGTTATGTATTTCATATGGTGCAATGAATATAGAAACTTTACTTGGAGTTGTAGCACTTGTAGTTGTAGGTTCAGCATCAGTAGGAGGTAAAATTCCAGATGGAACACCATTTACAATATTTGCAAGTTCTGTAGCAGGATTCTTAGAAAAGTTAGGAATATCTCAACATATAGCAGTATGCTTTATGACAATGTGTATTTCAGCATTAGGTTTAACAACATTAGACTCAGTTGCACGTATTGGACGTATGTCATTTCAAGAATTATTCTTAGATGAAGAAACTGATAAGAGTAAGTTGTCTAAAGTAGTAAGATTTTTAACTAATGATTATGTAGCAACTTTAATAACATTAGCTTTAGGATTACTTTTAGCTTTTGGTGGATATAATAGTGTATGGCCATTATTTGGTTCAGCAAACCAATTACTTTCTGCATTAGTATTAATAACTTTAGCAGTATTTCTTAGAGTTACTGGACGTAAGGGATTTATGCTTTGGGCACCAATGGCAATTATGTTAATAGTAACACTTACTTCATTAGTACAAGCAACAATTACAATATTAGAAAAATTATTTATAACTGGAGGTTTTGTATTCCTTACAGATGGATTACAACTTATTTTTGCAATATTATTAATGGTTCTTGGAGTTTTAGTAGCATTATCTTCATTTAAAAAATTATTTGGAAAAGAAGAAAAAGTTCAAGCATAAAATAAGTTGCAAAATTTAAATATAAAAAGTATAATAATATAAGAATTAAATAAAGTCTTCAGGGCGGGGTGTAAGTCCCCACCGGCGGTAAAGCCCGCGAGCTAAGTTTTAGCATGATTCGGTTAAATTCCGAAGCCGACAGTATAGTCTGGATGGAAGAAGGTATTATTAGGATAATATTTCAAAACATATTTGCCCTGACTTTTTAGTCAGGGCTTTTTTCTAATAATTACCCTGAAAAGATAAAATAAGGGGGAGTTTAGCAATGAATAATTCAGACAAAAATTTAAGTAAAGGAATAAAAATTGCATTATTAGGTGCTATGGCATCTATATTAATGTTTTTTGATTTTCCAATAATACCAGCCTTTTCTTGGTTAAAAATTGACTTAAGTGAAATTCCAGTATTAATAGGAGCTTTTGCTTTTGGACCTATATCAGGAATTATTATAGAAGGACTAAAAATAGTTTTATATGTAATTATAAAGGGAACTCATACAGGATTTGTTGGAGAATTAGCAAACTTTATAGTAGGTATATCTTTAGTAGTACCAGCAGCATTAATTTATCATAGAAAAAAGAGCAAAACTAGTGCTGTTATAGGAATGATAGTTGGAACTTTAGTTATGGAAGCCTCTGGGATTATAGCAAACTTATATTTATTAATACCTGCTTATGGCATTACTATTAATACACAAAAATATGTATTCTATGGTTTATTACCATTTAACGGAGTTAAAGCCTTAGTAGTATGTGTTTTAACATTTATATTATATAAAAAATTATCAGTTTCATTATTTAAAAATGAAATTGCATTTAATAAAAAAGAAATGTCTAATAGTTAATTAAGAATTTTTAAAAGTTGTAGTAAAACTAAAAAGTATTACTACAACTTTTTTGTTTATAAATTGTAAAAAAACTTTAAGATTAATAGAAAAATAAGATTATTTTAATTAGTTTATTAATAAATAAATAATAAATATATTTTTTTATTGAAAAATATAAGAAAAATATATAAATATATTTAATTTTAATGGAAAAACAAGTATAATTAAAAAAGAGTATAAATTTTAGAAGGAAGAAAAATTATAAATTGGAGTGAGTTATGTGCAAAATAAGAAAATTTTGGGTTTAGTAGTTATGGCATCTACCATTGCAAGTGTTACATTTGTACAAAGTGCGGAAATTAAAGCAGCTGAAAAAGAAATAAAAGGTATAGTTATAAATGTTAACTCTAATCTTGCTATTAGAAAAGATGCAAATTTAGATAGTGAAATAATAGGGTTACTATTAAATGGAGATGAAGTATCAATAACAGGTATAAATGGAGATTGGTATGAAATAAAATACAAAGAAAGTAAAGGTTATGTAAATAAAGATTATATAGAAATTTCTGAAGAAGATGCACAAGAAGTAATAAAAAATGAAACAGAAACAGCAGGTGTACAAGAAGCAGTAAAGAATGAGATAGAAACAGCAGATGTACAAGAAGAAGTAAAGAATGAAACAGAAACAACAGATGTACAAGAAGAAGAAGTAAAGAATGAAATAGAAACAACAGATGTACAAGAAGAAATAAAGGATGAAACAGAAACAACAAATGTACAAGAAGCAGAAAAAATAGAAGATAATGCTCAAGAGTCAGCAAAAAGTGTATCAGTAGGAGAATATGAAATAAGCACTTTTGCTTTGTCTAGCAGTGCAGTGCCTGTATCTCAAAAAGGAACAGTAGTAAATGTACATTCTGTTTTAAGAGTAAGAAGTGAAGCTAGTTTAAATTCTGAAGTAGTAGGATATTTAACCAATGGATGTAGTGTTAATATATTAGGTGAAAATGGTGATTGGTACAATATAAATTATAATGGAAAAAGTGTATATGTAAGTAAGGAGTATGTACAAGTTTCAGGGGGAGCAAGTAGTTCTTCAGGAAGTAGTTCACAAGAAACAAGAAGTAGCAAGAGCGGACAAGTAGTAAATGTACACAGCAGTTTAAATGTAAGAAGTGGAGCAAGTACAAGTAGTAGTGTTATAGGCTCACTATCTAATGGTTCAAAGGTAACAATAGTAGAAGAAAGTGGTTCATGGTATAAGATTAACTATGGAAACACAACAGGATATGTAAGTAAAGACTATGTACAAGCTTCAGGAGAACAAAATAGTTCTTCAGAAAGTAGTACACAGGGAACAACAAGTGGAAAGAGCGGACAAGTAGTAAATGTACACAGTAGCTTAAATGTAAGAAGTGGAGCAAGTACAAGTA
>ENA-ORKV01001415-ORKV01001415.1-human-gut-metagenome-genome-assembly--contig:-NODE-1415-length-18272-cov-5.377246_pt1 | contig 18272 bp, 19 predicted proteins | sample MGYA00243058_ERZ508805 | MGnify/ENA primary metagenome ERZ508805 (study PRJEB26277, sample SAMN04329770) | human gut metagenome | biome: human-associated habitat | host: Homo sapiens | place: USA... | reverse complement strand
TCGGCATAACAAGAATACCAATACTAACCAGTAAAGTGCCTATTCCTATTTTTTTTGTAAACACCTTTTTATCTTTAAATATCCTGATTAGGGAACAAGGAGCAGCACGCTTTAGCTCGTTGCTGACGCAAATTAAAAATGTCAGATAGATATAAGCTCCAAATCATTGCTCATATTTATCTGACATTTTTAAGTATTTAATGTTTACATTTGGATGGGCGGCGTATCCATCATATCAGGTTCCCGTGGGAGCGCAGGGTGCCTTTCCTGCTTGTCAAATGTATACAATGATGATACCATTGGTTACCGATAAAGTCAAGGTATCTTATCTAACCAAATATATTACTACATATTGGCACCAATCTGCCTGACTTTACATATGAATCTATTTTTCCTTTTTTTACATCAAATACTGTAGCAATATAATATTTTGATTCCTTTTCATCTAATTTGATTGAAACAAAAATATTGTCATTATAGCATTTAACCAACTCAATATTTCCATTATAACATCCTGCATAGTCTGGATGACTAATTATGTCATCTAAACGATCAATGTATTTTGCAGCAACAAAATGCTTTCTTTTAATAAGATGTGTCAACAATCCCTTGGATCTATAAATTGTAAAAGCACTATAATCAAAACCTAATACTGAATTGAGTTTAGTGTTATAATGTGCTACTTTTATTAACTTGTCCTCATTTCGCATATTATATATCTCCCTCTATTCTATATTAAATGTTGAATAAGGCTATTATTTGTTGTATAGTAACCATTGGATATATCTATATTATATTATCCAATGGTTACTGTCAATATTTAGTCTAGGAGGAATAATAATGTCTGCTAAATTAATTCCAGAACGATTAAAATTTGTGAGAGAAAATATGGGAATTACTATGGCTGAAGCATCCAGGAGACTCAATCTTTCCAAAATAGGATATTGCAGATATGAGTACGGAGAGAGAGTCCCATCTCAGCAAACGCTGGAAATTATTGCTCAATGTTTTAACACATCTGTTGAATATTTGACCGGTCTTTCGGATTCTCCAGCCGCGACACAAATCGTAATTGACAAAAACAAGAATCCTGAGCTCTTTGCCCTTGTTGATTTATGTCAGAACAAGGATACAGAACTCTTACAAAGAATGTTAGCATATTGTAACCTGCTAATAAATTCATAGCAGATTTTGATTGATTTTTTATATAAATGAAAGGATAGAACAAATGTACCAGATAATGACAGCCGACGAGGCAATGGATCTTATAAATGACGGAGATGTGATCGCACTCAACTCATTTCTCGGCATAGATATTCCAATCGAGCTTCACGAGGCATTATATAAAAGATACCAGAGGACAGGTTCGCCGAAGCACCTCACCGCTATATCAAGCGCGGGCTTTGGTGCGTGGGATGAGAATAAGGCGGCAGAGGGATACATAAGAGACGGCGCAGTTGACAAGATCATCTGCGGACATTTTGGTGCCATGTACAGCACCAAGAAGCTTGTCCTTGAGGACAGATTTGAGGCATACAATCTCCCACTCGGCTGTATCTCACACGCAATACGTGCGCAGGCCGGCGGACTTCCGGGAGCACTCTCCAAGGTCGGGCTGGATATATTTGTCGATCCGAGACTTGAGGGACCGGGAATCAACAACATATCAAAGGATGACTCACTTGTTAAATACGTCGAGCTGGACGGTGAGGAATTCCTCTACTACAAGCTGCCGCTTATCAACGTGGCTATCATTAAGGGAACTGCTGCCGACCGCAAGGGCAACATCTCATTTGAGGATCTGTTTACCGCAGGAGATGCGCTGTCCATCTGTCAGGCTGTAAAGGCAAATGGCGGAAAGGTCATCGTGCAGGTTGACAGACTTGTGGCAAGGCCATCAAGACCTCACAATACCATCATTCCGGGATGTCTGGTTGACGCTATCGTTGAGATACCGCCGGAGCCAAGACACGCATCATACGAATCCCTGACAGGAAGTTTTGAGATTCCATATTCGCAGTGGCAGGACTGGGCTGAGATGCTTTCCGGTCGTACCAAGACAAAGAATGCCGTCAATACAAGCGCAGAGATCATTGGAAGAAGGGCCGCTCTGGAATTGAAACCGGACGATATAGTCAACATAGGTGTTGGAATTCCGGAGACTGTATCCAAGTATGCCAGAGAGAACGGTATTCTGGACAAGATAACCCTGACCGTAGAATCTGGAGGTGTAGGCGGATTTCCTGCATCGGGCAAGGTGTTCGGCGCTGTTATCGGCGCAGACTCCATATACGATATGGCAAACCAGTTTGACCTCTACAACAACGGCGGTCTTGATATCTGTTTCATGGGCGGAATCGAGGTTGACAGGTTCGGGAATGTAAATGCCCACAAGGGCCCTGGCGCATTTGCCGGTGTAGGCGGATTTGCAAATATCACCGCCAAAACAGCAACCGTTGTGTTCTGTCTCACATTTGACACGAAGGGACTTGCCGTAGAGGACAATGACGGCATCGTGACCATCAAAAACGAGGGAAGCATTCCTAAGTTCGTAAACGATGTCAGAAGCATCAGTTTCTCAGGAAAACGTGCGCTGGCAAACGGGCAGAGGGTTATATACGTCACAGAACGATGCGTATTTGAGCTCACTGAAAAGGGACTTAAGCTCATTGAGGTGTACCCGGGAATTGATCTTGAACATGACATTCTAAGCAAGCTTCCTTTCAAGGTGGAAGTGGACGAAAGGCTGAAATAGATGAACGGCTGTGATGAAAAGCTGAGCTAGGCGACTATGAATAGACGGCTGTGAATAGACGACTGTGATATAAATAAATCCTAGTATATTAAAAGGTCGTGAGAAGATCCCTACGCAAATCTTCCCACGACCTTTTATGTACATCATTTTCTTATCTGCATTAGCTTTCTCACAATAACTAATGCTTCCCCACCAGATCCACGCATACTATCTCTGGATAGTTAAACAGCCTCACCGGAATCACACTGTTGCCAAGGCCGCGGCTGACTATCATCTCGGTGCCATTCATATAATATTCACCTGCTGTATATTCTGGAAGAAATCCCTGATCCGGCGCCACTATCCCGCCGACAAATGGAAGTCTGAACTGTCCACCGTGGGCATGTCCGGAAAGCACGAGATCAACACCGGTACCGGCATACCTGGCAAGGTATTGGGGCTCATGTGCAAGAACGACCGTGAGCTCTTTTTCCCCAGAGTCTTCATTATCAGCGGTCTCTTCCTTCTGTTCAGCTTGATTATTCCTAATACTTTCGTCACTAAGCAGCGCCTCTAGTGTCCCATCCGCAAGGCTTCTGTCGTCAAGCCCGACCAGCCTGAACTTCGCATCCCCCCTGGATATCTCCACAACCTGATTGTCCAGGATAACCACCCCGGCACTGACAAGCCCATCCATAAGCTCGTCATATTCAGATTTCTCAAGCCAATATTCATGATTGCCTGTGACATAGTATACCGGACATATTTTCACGATCTCATCCACAAATTGGACTGCACGGTCTACATTTGTGTGATTTGAGTCCACAAGATCTCCGGTCAGAACGATCATATCAGGTTCACATTCTCTTATCCTGTCCACCAGTTTCTGGTTATTCTTGCCAAACTTTACATTGTGCAAATCCGATATCTGGACGATCCGATATCCCTCAAGATCTGCGCCAAGCTGCTCTGCCTTATAAGTATAATACGTTGTCTCCAGGTGCCTGTTCTGATAGCTGCAGAACAAAAGCAGCGCAATAACGATAAGTAAAACAAGCGCTGACTTTATATATTTTTTTCTGTTTGATCTTATATTTTCACTATTCATACCTGATAAAATTCCATTTTTTCTTTTTATTGTATATTACAATACCAGATCATGTTTTTGAATATCATTTTTCCATCCTTTCAAAAAGAAAAACCGGACAGATCTCTCTGCCCGGTCAGCTCTACATAACAACCTAATTCACAAAATACTCTTTCCTGTTATGGTAATAGCACATACAGATAAGGAAAATAACAATTAATCCTACCATTCCTGCAATATTTGCCTTCACAGAAAAAAGTTTTCCACCAAAATCCAGATCAATTTTCTTAAATATCACTATAGCGATACATGCATACACGATATTTCTTATGCCTAAAACCGCCAGGTAAATATTGAAAAACAATGGTCCTCTCTTCTGCCGTTTTGCCAGTTTGTGTCTTGCTATCAGGGCAAGCGGCGCGCAAATAAAAGTAATAATTCCCACAATATAAGTTACTATCTTACCATCAGGAAACACGCCGGACTCAATACCAAGATCATATAGCCACTGATACTCTCCTTTTCCTATGAAATATAACACGCCATGTGCAATAGAAGCTGCTGCTGTTATAAACAGCGCTATACAAAAGACTCTGTGCCATTTCATACCATATCCTACATTTGACTCCATATTATGTACCTCCACCCAATATTCCGAACTTTATTTCATCAATTCATCTAAAAGATCTGTCACAACAGCTAATTAATTTACGGCATCACTGTCATCCTTCTGCAGCAGGTAAAGCGTCACTGTCATGAATGTGTCATCTTTTCCCTGTTTTACAAATATTCTGCAATCCTCAGTAACGCCTGCCCAGTACACCTGATTATCATCATCTGTAATATCGTTGTAGTCCTCATCGTCTGTATAGCCATTGCGCTTGCACAACTCTATATATTCTCCAGCCTGCTCTTCATCAACATTATAAACTACATACTCTGAATGAACATTTTCACCTGGCGCTGGATAATAATCAGCTCTGTCTCGCATTATATAACAATCACCATTTTCTGGCTTTGGTGCATATTTGCCAAGTTTTCCATCTTCCCAGCCGCCAGTAACTGAGCCTGCCCGGTTTATATCTCCACCTACAGTCAGTACGATACAGTCTTCTCTATAATCTATAGCCATATAATCAAATGCTGCCTTATCTGAATATGCCATAAAACCGCAATCGTACTCACTCACATCCTGGTTAAAGCCTTCCTTTTTATATTTGTCAACCAGATATATAAAATCATCCTTTGTCACATTGTCTATTTTGTATGCACACTCAAATCCCATATAATTATTATTAAACAGAGTGACCTCACCTCTATCAGGTACAGAGGCAATATCACAGCAGATTCCCTTAGCCCACTCAGCATAATTCGGATTTTCGGTATCAAGCTGAACTTTGTCTGCCATAACAGCATCTGAAGAGCCACCTTCTTTTATCATTTTTTCATAGTCTAAAATTCCTATTCCTTCAAGTTTGAGATACATCTGTTTCAGCTTCTCGTATGTATTTTCATCAGAACTGGAAATTTTATAATTTTTTCCCCTTGTCCAATCCGTACAATACTGTCCATTTACATAGCACAACCTCTTGTCTCCCATATAATCTTTGACTGATGTCGAGAACCCCAATGACACCTCATACGAACATACGAAAGTATCAAACGAATTATCTTCTTCAATATCCTCATTCGAATCTTCGAAAAAAACGTCTGGAATACCCCCTTCGATCTCCTCATAATCCATCTCATTTACAAGATTTGCGATTTCCCTGACACGCACCTTATCAATGGTATAATATTTGTTCGTTGATATCCTGTCTGCTGTCTTTACCCCAGCAAACACACCTGCCTTCTCGGTTCCCCCATCTGTACCACATGCTGTCAGCGAAATAGATGCTGCTAACATAAGTGCCAATAATTTTACCTTTTTCATATTAAATATTCCTCCCTAAAAGTATATAAAAGTGTATAACAAATTCCTTACCATTACTTTATTTCTCTTCTCTGCAGTATTATGTCTGTATCTCTTAAGTGACAGATTCCTCACGATCCTGCATATATATGCCACAAATGGATTTGGTTCTTCAGGTGGTATAGTGTCCCAAAGCGTCAGATATGTATCATTGACACATTCCTCCACATCCTCGTTATTCTTTAGGATCCTGTCAGATATCGATCTGCACATTTTCCCATATTTCTCTGAAGTAGCCGCTATTGCCTCCTCACCCCTTTTAAAAAAATAATTCAATTATCTTCTGGTCGTCCATTCACAAAGTACACCTTTCTGTTGTGGTAATAGAGCATATTGAGAAGAATGTATACAACTCCTGCGATTATCCCTACAACGCCCTCTTTGACAGAAAAGAATTCTGCAGGAAATTCCATATTAATTCTCCTGAATATAATTATGGCAACACTATCATACACGATACTTGCTGCCCCACTAACAATCAGATAAATATAGAAGAAAAGCGGCCCGTTCTTCTTAAATTTTGCCAGTTTCTGTCTCGCTACAAATGCAAGCGGACCAGACAGGATTCTCAGTGCTCCGACAATACATACAACCAGTTTGACGCTTGTGAATACGCCTGACTCCAGGCCCATACTATACAGTTCAGAATATTCTCCTTTTCCAAGTATGCACATCACCCCGGCCACAATTTCCAGAATAGCTGTAATGCACAGAACTACACAGAGAAAACGATGCCACTTCATACCATATTTTTTCTTTGACTCAGGATCCACATAAGGCATGTCCTTTATATTCTTGCTATTATTTGACTCCATTTTAATTTCCTCCCCAATATTTAGTGGATATTATTCACTTTTTACAAACTCAACTATCATAAACGTGTCATCTTCAGCTTTTGTTATACTGATCATTCCATCTGACGAACATCCAGTCCAGTCCACCCGCTTATCATCAATAACATTATAATCCCCTTCAGCTGAGAAACCTTTGCTCTCACATAACTCCACGTATTCTTTGACCTTGGTTGTATCAATATTATAAACTACGCATCTAAGCTTAGCCGAATCACTCGAAACCGGGTAAATACCAGGTTTGTCAAGCGACAGATAGCACTCCCCACTCTCTGGTTTTGGCGCATACTGGCTCATAGTGCTGGCGTCCCAGCCGGCAGTAACTGAACCAGCACGATTTCTGTCTCCTCCCACGGTAATTACTATGCTGCCTTTGCCGACGCCTATAGCAACATAGTCCATTGCAGCATTTTCTGAAAATGCCATAAATCCGCGATCATACTCCACGATGTCCTGGTTGAAACCTTCCTTTTTATACTTATCAACCAAATATTCGAAATCACCCTCTGTCAGGTTATCCACCCTGTACGCACACTCAAATCCTGTATAATCATTGTTCAACAGAGTAACCTCACCTCTGTCAGGTACAGATGCAATATCACTACAGATTCCCTTGATCCACTCTGTATAGTTGGGATTTCCAGTATCATTCTTTACCTTGTCCGCAGTTATAACATCAGTGGATCCTCCTTCTTTTATCTTTTTTTCATAGTCCAGATAGTCAATCCCATTAAGTCTTAGCGCCAATTGTGCCAACCTCTTATAAGTATTCTCGTCAGGACTGGAAACCCTATAATATCTGTCCTCATCGTAATCCATACAGTACTGATCGTCATAATATACTATGTGTTTGCTTGCATCACCACATTCAACAGCCGTATAAAACTCCAAGTCCACAAATTTATCATATAATTCCGGATGTTCAATACTGTCAATAAAAGAATATTTAGATATTACTTCCTCTGGTATCTCATCCATATCGATTTCCTCATAATCCATATCATTGACAAGTTTAGCCAATTCCTTAACCCGCATCTTTGCAGGAGAGGCAGAGAGAGTACCCACTGCCTTATTCGCTGTCTTTATTCCTGCAAATACTCCGATCTTCTTTGTTCCCCCATCATTTCCACAGGCGGTCAGCGCCATGGAAGCCGCCAGCAGAAGTGCCACCAACTTTGTCTTTTTCATTGTAAATATTTCTCCCTCTCCTAGAGGCGAACATTTTACGCGCCCCTTCAACAATATACTTCCCTTTTTTCATGTAAAATTACAGTTAAAAAAATTTTTTTTATTTCCCAATCTTAATCTGATCCAATATGTAATGTATATCATCCTCTGACATATCGTCAAATACCATATTGCCATAATAATCCCCATCCAATATCATGGTTGTACTTCTCACCCTCGTCACATATACAGATTCACCATTTTCATCGAACTGCTCGTCCTGCACAACATCGTCGGCAATATTGAAAACTATACCATTAGCGTTTGTATATACTCTCTCGTTCTGTTTGTTTTCAAATTGCAGGCTGTATCCCACATCGTCAGCAACATTTCCGCCCCATATCTCCTCAGTAAGGTAATATTCGCTACCATTATACTCTGCTACCACATCTATGAATTTTGCGTAATCATTATCACAATACGCATATGTGTATGTAACATCAGTAACTTCACCTGGAAGAGTATCAAACCACAGCTTCATACCTGTATCTGCCACTGCATCCTCGTATGTACTATAGATGTATATATCATTTGTATATGAACCTAGTATCTCAGTACTCTTGGTTATCCACTTTTCTGTACCATCGCTTATTTCTCCGCCAATCTGCTCAACCTCCGGTTCAGGTGTCTCGGTCTCAAACCACTCATCACGCACATAATCAGGATTTCCTGTCGACATTGTGTGTTCCGTGTAGAATATCTTCTTTAACACTTCCGCCCCGGCATACACTGTTGCCGATCCAACCGCCAGCACAGCCAGCGTCACTGTGGCAGCCTTTACCAGCTTGCTTGTCGTTCTCGGGAAATTTATTATCTTACTCTTCTTATATGTAAGTGCTTCCTCTATGTACCTGTCGTCTATATTAGTAAGCGCTTCCTCAACCAATTCTTTCTTCATACCAATTCTCCTTTACAAGATACTGTTTCAGTTTCTCCCTTATCCTGTGCAAATGCACATTTACATAATTGGTACTCAGAGACATTTCCTCCGCTATCTCCGGAATCTCCATGCAAAACCAGTACTTCTTGACAAACATAACCCTGTCCACTTCCTTAAGACCTTCCAGAAATTTGTTTAATCTGTCTGTAAGTTCCTGGGCAGTGATCCGTTCGTCCACCTCTCCGCATGCCGCCACGCACTCTGATATCTCATCCAGAGATGCGTCGTAGTAGGAATTTCGCTTCTCTGCGGTATTATGTCTGTATCGCTTGAGCGACAGATTCCTCACTATCTTGCAGATGTATGCCACAAATGGATCCGGTTCCTCCGGTGGGATTGTTTCCCAGAGTGTCAGATATGTATCGCTGACACACTCCTCCGCATCCTCATTGTTCTTCAAAATCCTGTCAGATATTGATTTGCATAATTTTCCATATTTCTCGGAAGTAGCAGTAATTGCCTCCTCACACCTTTTAAAAAACAGTTCAATTATCAGCTGATCGTTCATTTGTCAATTACCCTCGCATATATATATCGAATCCCCGAAGTTATCGCTTAAAGATCTTTTGTCTTTTAACTCCCTCATACATATACTACCTTTCTGTTTTATCAAATTACACTTTCCGAGAAAAAAATTTTAATTTTCCATCTGTTTCTTCACCATTTGAAGAACACGCAGTTCCCTCTTTATCATAACCTCATCATCTCTTATTCGACCTCCGCCAGATCTTTCTCTCCTGGGCCTCCTTTATCAGCATGTCCCGGAAATCAGGATGAGCTATGGATATCAGTGCCTCCGCTCTCTCCCATGTGGAACGCCCTTCAAGGTTTATCACACCGTACTCTGTCGCCAAAAAATACACCTGACTTCTCGGCGAGGTGATGATATCTCCGTTGAACTGTGGCTTTACCCTGGAATGCTTCATTCCATTCCTGTCGGTGTGAGTGGAACTCATGCAGATAAACGCCTTGCCGCCACGAGAGCCCGATGCTCCGATCAGGAAATCAAGCTGTCCGCCGGTTCCGCTGATCTGGCGTGAACCACTGCTCTCCGCCGCAACCTGTCCGTACAAATCCACAGCCACACAGCTGTTTATGGACACCATGTTGTCTATCTGCGATATGACATATGGCCTGTTCACATACTCAAGTGGATATGCGGCGATTCCTGGATTGTCGTCCAGCCACTCATACAGCTCATTTGAGCCGATGGCACAGCCAAATACGCCTTTTCCACGATCTATGTTCTTGTATTTATTTGTCAGCTTGCCCGCCTTGTACAGGGCAAGATATGCATCCGAGCAGAGCTCCGTGTGCATGGCGAGATCCTTGAGATCCGACTGAGCCAGCATCTCACCCACCGCATTTGGCATTCCTCCGATACCGAGCTGCAGTGTTGAACCGTCCACAATATACGGAATGAGCAGCTCCGCTATCTTCCGGTCAACCTCCCGCGGTGCCTGTGTTTTCACATCAGCAAATGGCTCGTGCTCCCCCTCTACGATCATATCCACATCCGATATGTGAATACACTCGTCATATTCACCGCGTATCTTAGGCATGTGCGCATTCACCTCAACTATAACGATGTCCGCCTTCCTGGCAATAGGGGCAGCCACACCGGTATTTACCGAGAAGTTAAAATAACCATGCTTGTCCATAGGTCCCACCGACACCATGACCACATTCACATGGAGGAAATACTCATAGTAAGCCGCATTATTGTGGAACACCATCGGTATATAATAGCATTTGCCCTCATCGCACAGCTTTCTCTCGTACTGCGAACAGTGCCAGCTATGATACACAAAATGCTCCTGACTGTCATCGCACTCTGCAACCTCTATAGGCCCAGCCATCAGATTGCCCCTGATCTTCACATCGTGCAGCTCATCTCTCCGCTTTGCCAGTGCTCTGTCAAGTAGTACAGGTTTTCCAAGGGACGATGTGTAATCGACCCAGTCTCCATCCTTGACACACTCCACCGCAGCCTCCGGTGTACGCAGCTTTTCTCTATACATTTGCTGAAAATCGAACATATAAATCCCCCTTTATTGAATAACGTTTCACCGATTGTCCTCCATCACCAGTCTCAATCACTATTATCAAATAAATCAAATGCCATTTCAACATTTTTAGAGATATTCTGTGTAAATATCAATGAAAAAATTTACCAGCATTTACAATATTCCAGCCAAAATAGTCATAATATTTTCCACTTTCACTGGAACAATGCTCATTTACATCTAATAGCAGAACGCAAAAAAGCCCCCCGCATACCTGCACCTTGCAGATACACAGAGGGCTCTACGAATATTAGTCATCTGTTATTAAGTAATTATGCATTTCTTACATTATTCGATTGCGATGTAATTACTCTTCTCTACTTTCTTCTGCTCTTCCTTCTTAGGAATCGACAGCTTCAGTACGCCATGTTCATACTTTGCATGAATGTCTTCCTGGGTAACTCCCTCACCGACATAGAAGCTTCTGCTCATGCTGCCGGCATAACGCTCACGCCTGATGTACTTGCCGCTCTTCTTGTCTTTCTCATCCTTATCCAGACCCTTTGCAGCCTCAATCGTCAGGTAACCATCAGCAAGCTGAACCTTTACTTCATCTTTCTTGAATCCTGGGAGATCCATATCTACTTCATATGAATCGTCTGTCTCACGGACATCGGTCTTCATCATGTTCTTTGCATGCTTGCCATACAGAGCATGCTCGGTAGGTGCTAACGCTTTACTGAACTCCTTGTCAAAATCCCTTCCAAATGGGAAATAGTCATTCATCCAATCATCAAATAAATCTTCTCCAAAAATACTAGGTAACATAAGTCATTTCTCCTTTCAATCTCAAACAAGTGTCGGAAATTGTGGCTTCTTATGAAACCCCAAGGCACTTAGACTTTTTGTTTACTGTTACTTTCAAAATAATTGTCAAGATAAGCTTTCGGGATTCTTTCTCTTCTTTCTAATCCCTTTCCTTATCTTTAACTATGTTATACACCTAGTTGTTAGCACTGTCAAGAGGTGAGTGCTAATTCTTTTGTGAAGATTTTGTGTCCTATTCCTGTAATAGCCAATCCGCTATTCCGGCACAGTTTCCAGACCTATTTTGTTATCATAATAAGATTCAACCAGAGCGCAGTCCATGATCAAAACGTAGAATACATTTCCATAATAACGGTTTTCCACAATTCTTCCGTGATCAAGAACAGGAAGATATGTTCCATCTTTTTTTGCAAAATGGAACCTTACATAGTCATTATTTCCATTGGTCTTTGCATCAATCTGTTTCCAGATGCTGGTCTCAACAGAATCCCGTTCGTCTGGATGGATCAGGTTTCTGAATCTATGATCTGTGTAATCCAGAAAATCATCAAAATCCCTGCAGCCAGCAAATTCTATCAGTTCACGATTTGCAAATAAAATATTATCATTTTCAGGATCAGCTATATATAAGGAAAGCTCCCGGAAGATTCTTTGATACATCCTGAAGTGCAAACCCAAGCTGGCTTCTGTGCTGCATCTTATAAGCTCCTCGATAAGGACTGCAATTATGCTTTCCATGAAGTTTTACCGCGTAAAGTGCCATATCCGCGCATCTGATAAGCTCCGAAACATCTTCACAATCTTTTGGATATTCTGCATACCCAAGAGAAATGTAAAATGGATGCTCCCCACCATTATATGTTATATACCGTGGCTGAAGAGTAAATTGTTCTATTTTCTTTCTTGTCTCTTCCTCTGTTGTGTCAACCAGAATGGCAGAGAACTCATCACCGCCATTTCTGCAAATAATAGAATTATCATTGAAATAGCTCTGCATGTCCTGTGCAAGACTTTTCAGTGCGGCATCTCCAACTACATGACCATACATATCATTTATAAATTTAAAATCATCAATATCCATCTGTATACCCACGCAATGAATATGAAGATCGCCCTGCATAACATTTTTGAGCTGTTCGTCAAACCCCTTACGATTCAAGAGTCCGGTCAGCGGATCTGTTATCGCCATTTTTTTTAATGTATCTCGATTTCTCTCAATCACAAGGATGACCACCGTTAATCCAGTTAAGAGCAAAATAACACATATTCCCAAAAACAGCTGCGGAAATACATTCCACCCGTGACTCCAACCATCAGCAGGCATTACCTCAAAATCAAATAGACTGCCGCAAAATTCAAACTCAAATGTAATCGGATTCTTCATAATATTGCCGGATGATGATACTATCTCTGTATCATCAGACAAAGGGGAAACTGTCTTTGTCAGGGAGTAATCATAACCGAATTTTGTGAGTGCCTGAATTGATTCTGTAAATATCTCCGGAACACGTATAATTACTATGGTAAATCCCCAAAATACTGGAGAGCCATCTGCCCCCTCCAGATATACAGGATTTCTAATCGCAATGCCCTGCCCCCCCTGTTTTAAATCAAAAGGGCCCTGCATCGTGACTATATTTTTATCTCTTCCATAGCGGCATATCTCTCCACGACTTTCATCATGCATCAAATCTATCTTTCCAGCTTCATTCCCTGCCTCCGGATATATATCTGTGACAACACCGTCAGGCGCAATCTGTATGCTCTGAATAAAATCTGCCATCAGATCCCGGGCAACTTTTTGAAAATTGTCAATTTCCCCATTTTCGCTGATTGCTATCTCTTCAAGTGTATCTGTAATTGCAACTCCACGATTCATGTCATTCTGTAGTCGTTCTGCATATGTTGCGGCATTAAGCGCTGTGACATTCCGTACCTGTTTATAATTTGATCTATATGAATGATATAAAACTACTGTCAAAACCAGACAGCCAACCAGAAAAATGAGAACCGGCAACATAAGCTTTTTATTATGGTTTTTACGCGAATTCCTAGTATGTCATCTCTCCTTATTTTGGATACCATTTACAAGTTCTCTACAAATTGCACATATTTTATCGCATTCATGTAGTTTTGACAAGTCAGCATTCAGGGATGTTTTTTTAGAGGAATAGTATTATAATACAGAAACAAAAAGAGGTAATCGCTATGCAGATAAGTATAATTTTGCTCGGAAAGCTTATTAACTTTTTTATTATGATCCTGCTTGGATTTATTCTTGTCAACAAAAACATATTAAAATCATCTGACAGCCGGATATTATCTATCATCGTGGTATATCTGGTGATGCCCTGTGCCATAATTGGTTCATTTGAGATTGATTTTACAAAAGAAAAACTGCAGGGACTATTATTTTCCGCTGTCATTGCAGTCATTATACATGTTCTGCTGTTGATTTTTATAAATATCGGAAGGAAATTTTGGCACTGGACCCCGGTTGAATGTGCAACTGTCATGTATTCCAACTCGGGAAATATGATTATCCCACTTGTAAGTGCTATTCTAGGTTCCGACTATGTACTGTATTCATGCGCATTTATGTCTGTACAACTGATATTTCTCTGGACACACTGCAGCACAATGCTCTCCGAAAAGCCACACCTGGAATGGAAAAAGATAATATCCAATATAAATGTATTAGCCATAATAGCAGGTCTCCTGCTATTTTTCTGCAAGATAAAACTGCCAGCCGTCATCCTTGCCCCGATAAATGACATTGGGAATATGCTTGCACCTCTAAGCATGATAGTAACTGGTATGCTGATGGCTGATTCGCCGATTCTGGCCAGCCTGAAGAATGCAAAACTATACCTTTTCTCTGCCATCAGGCTCGTTATCTGGCCTACTATTTTGCTGCTTATAATGTGTGTAAGTCATGTGTACGAATTTATTCCAGACGGAAGAACCTTACTACTCATAGTATACCTTGCCTCCATCACGCCATCAGCTTCAACAATCACCCAGATGGTTCAGGTATATAACAAAGACGCAGCATACTCCAGTCTTTTAAATGTATTTACTACTTTGTTCTGTATCATAACCATGCCTTTGGCTGTCATATTGTTCTCATGGCTGATACTTTAATGGGGACGTTTCTTTTGTCATTACTTTAATGGGGACGTTTCTTTTGTCATGAGGAGTGTCCCTGGAACAGGCAAGCAAAAGAGCCCCCCGCATACCTGCACCTTGCAGATACACGGAGGGCTCTACGAATATTAGTCATCTGTTATTAAGTAATCACGCAGTTCTTACATTATTCGATTGCGATGTAATTACTCTTCTCTACTTTCTTCTGCTCTTCCTTCTTAGGAATCGACAGTTTCAGTACGCCATGTTCATACTTTGCATGAATGTCTTCCTGAGTAACTCCTTCACCGACATAGAAGCTTCTGCTCATGCTGCCGGCATAACGCTCACGCCTGATGTACTTGCCGCTCTTCTTGTCTTTCTCATCCTTATCCAGACCCTTTGCAGCCTCAATCGTCAGGTAACCATCAGCAAGCTGAACCTTTACTTCATCTTTCTTGAATCCTGGGAGATCCATATCTACTTCATATGAATCGTCTGTCTCACGGACATCGGTCTTCATCATGTTCTTTGCATGCTTGCCATACAGAGCATGCTCGGTAGGTGCTAACGCTTTACTGAACTCCTTGTCAAAATCCCTTCCAAATGGGAAATAGTCATTCATCCAATCATCAAATAAATCTTCTCCAAAAATACTAGGTAACATAAGTCATTTCTCCTTTCAATCTCAAACAAGTGTCGGAAATTGTGGTTTCTTATGAAACCCCAAGGCACTTAGACTTTTTGTTTACTGTTACTTTCAAAATAATTATCAAGATAAGCTTTCGGGATTCTTTCTCTTCTTTCTAATCTCTTTCCTTATCTTTAACTATGTTATACACCTAGTCGTTAGCACTGTCAAGAGGCGAGTGCTAATTATTTTGTGAAGACTTTGTGTCCACTCCCAGCCTCAAAGTGGTATTTGGCAATTCCAAGATCTATCTTCGTGCATATTCCTCTCGGAGCTTTCGCTGTCACCACACCCTCTCTCAGCTCAAACATGAACTTCTGCTGGTTCACTGCTGTCGGTGCCAGACACACCGCCTCCATCCCCTTTGTGAACCAGTCTGTCGCCACATCTGCCCTGCTGATTTCTGATATATCTTTGCTCTTGTGGGCAACACCCTGATTCTCACCGTACCCAATGGCAATCACTATCAAAAGTTTCTGTCCTTTGCCTATGACTGCCTGGGTCTTACCATGTGACATTGCAACCCAGCATGTGTTAAGTCCAAGTTCCTGACATCCAAGCACCAGCTTTTCACCGTAGTAGCCGGCCTTTTCCTGGTCGTTCTTCGCGCCAACTATCGCTATATAATTAGAAACATTTGTGAATTTGCCGTAATGCGCCATAAACGAATCAAAACAGTTCGGCTCATCGTAGACCGCCTGCATGCTCAGTCCGCTCTCAGAATTTATCTCAGAGATAAGCCTGTCGATCTCCGCACGTTTCTCCTGCTCGATTGGCTTATCTTTATATTGCCGCACACTGTGCCTCTCCTTCATCAACTGTAACATATCCATGCATTTTCCCTCGCTCTCATTCTGATAATATGGGGACGTTCCTTTTGGCACGAGGAGTGTCCCTGTGGCATGTTATAAGTAAGACAGGGGACGCTCATTGTGACAAAAGGAACGTCCCTAAATCTCATACTGTTCAAGCATAGTCGGCGCCATATCCATGAATACAAAAAACTTTTCTGGCAACGTGCAAAGTTCTCGGCTTATAAAATCTTCCGCATTAATATACTTATGATCATTTTCCGGATTGTAACATTTTTCGTGATTCGCCAAAATAACTATTCCCTTAAAACTCTTCTCAATCTCATAAACAGCCTCTCCCGGTACATCATAATTTAGGATAGCGACATATAATCTATCCTTTGCATCAAGACTGTCAGCAATATAAAATTCATCACAAAATGGCAACTTATTCTCGACAGCAAAATTAATTGTATGCTGGAGATATTCCCTTAAAATCTCTCTGTCCAGCTTATACTTAAAGCACGAAAAAAATTTTTTCATTTTGTTAAATAAACCCATATATCAAATCTGCTCCTTCCTATAGTTTCAAGCCCTAAATCATTGATTTTGGGACTTTTTCTTTAAACAGTCACCTCACAACAAGTGCTAAAGATAGCTTTTAGGAATTTGCTTCCCTCTGCCGTTGTTACAAGGTAATATCCTTCATATTTATTTTCCGCCAGTTTCTCCGGTACCCGGATAATATCAATATATGTAGTCTGATTCGCAGGATGAGATTCTTCCTGTAATACCTGTTCAAATGGTCGGACATAATCCATCTTTCTCTTTGTCTGAATCATTCCAAATCCCACCTGTCATGTGTCCTTCTACACTTGATTTTTCATTCTGACAAACTATGTGACAAACTTGAAGTTATACACATCTACATTCCGTTCGTAATATACATGACTATCTATAATCCTTTGGTATCTGAGCAAATTTTTTCAAAAAGCTTTCTCTGGTATTATCATTTACAAACAATTCTCGCAACTCTTTCTCATTTTCTTCTCCTAATGACACATATTGTTGCAAAAATATTTTGGTTAAATATAGATAATTTCCCTGTATCAATCGATAGTAAGAGCTTTCTAATAGGGTGTTTATCATTTTTATGCTTTGCTCATAGGTTTTGGTCTCTTCATAAAAGGATCTAATAAGAGGCAGAGTATAATAAAAAGCAGCTTCATACGCTTTTACCCTTTGCCTCATAGAATTTTCAAAATCTGCACTGTCTATATAACAGCGATTAAACGTCATATCTGCTTTTTGACATTTTCCTTCAACTATCTTATTATGGTTTTCCCAAATGTTTTCAAAAAAATGCGTAAATATACTCTTATCCGTTCTAACATAAACTGCTTTTTTCGCTGACATTTTGGGAATAAAATCATAGTTCCATCCCCACTTAAAGCTTCCACCTAAATCAGTTTGCTGGAATAGACTTAATACCCTGCGACGATGATTGCAATAATCATCAGCCCAGATACGATTACCAAGATATCGCATGCCTAGTTCTTTAGCAATCAATGGTGAAAAAACTTCATCTAATAACATATTCCACCCTTCCACCATCAAATCTCTCTCCGTATGTTCTGCTTCATACTCCGGCAACCAAGTACTGATTAAATATTTTTTGTATTTTTCGAACTCCATACTATGTAAATTCTCCATAAATCCTTGTTACTTACCCGTAATTTGTGACTAATTCATTAAATTCCGATTTTTCGTTCTCTGCGACTTCCCAATAAACGGGAATTTAGCGATTTCTTTTTCCGGTATTCTCTGTCCCACGGATTTCCTCATGATAGAAATAATCTACGATCACCGGATGTCCCTGCGGGACTCTGCCATAAGGCATTTCATTATCCACAAAGGCACAATCATACTTCTTAGCCATTTTCTCAGCTTTTACTTCAAGTGCTTCAAAGTAGCTGCGGTTATGCTTGTTATAGATCTCGTCGTAAAGTGGTACAAGAT
>ENA-ORKV01001408-ORKV01001408.1-human-gut-metagenome-genome-assembly--contig:-NODE-1408-length-18337-cov-2.665444_pt1 | contig 18337 bp, 16 predicted proteins | sample MGYA00243058_ERZ508805 | MGnify/ENA primary metagenome ERZ508805 (study PRJEB26277, sample SAMN04329770) | human gut metagenome | biome: human-associated habitat | host: Homo sapiens | place: USA... | reverse complement strand
TATGGGGTGCAGTAATTTGAACAGCATTACTATAGATTCCGCGAATCGTTCTTATGAGAGTCCGGGAAATGCAAATGCAATTATCGATAAAGGCACTATGACATTACTGGAAGGAAGTAATAACACAGTGATTCCGGAAGGGGTCAAAAGAATCTGGCAAACTGCATTTGCGGAACGTATACACTTAAAGAGTATCACAATTCCTGCAAGTGTAACATCCATAGTCAGAATGCCATTTAGTGACTGTGACAGTTTAGAGGAAATTAAGGTTGATGCGGATAATGCAATTTTTGACAGCAGAAATAATTGCAATGCAATTATTGAAAGTGCAACCAATACCCTGATTGCAGGATGCGGTAAGACGGTGATACCGGAGGGGATAGAAACAATTGGTGATTCGGCATTTGAAAGAGTCAAAACACTGACACATGTCACGATCCCAAAATCCGTAACAGAGATTAGAGGATATGCATTTGAAAGATGTGAAAATCTGTCAACCGTGAATCTGCAAAAGGGGATTCAGACCATAGGGTATGGGGCATTTACTGAGTGCGTCGGATTGACAAATCTTATATTCTGTGGAACAAAAGCAGACTGGCAGGCAGTTACGATAGATGAGGATGGCCGGGAAGAATTAGAATCGGTTCTGAAATATCATGAATTGGTAAAGAAAGAAAAAGTTCCGGCAACCTGTGGAAAAGATGGATCAGAGGAATATTGGACCTGTAGTATCTGTGATCAAGTGTATCTGAGTGCAGACATGACACAGAACCCGCAGGAGCTTACAGCTCCGATCGCGATCCCGGCAACCGGAAATCACAGTTGGGATAACGGTGTGGTAACTGAAAAGGCAACCACGGCAAAAGAAGGTATTAAGACTTATACCTGTACCGTATGTAAGGCAACAAAAACCGAGAAGATCGCGAAGCTGAAACCAACAAATAATAATAGTAGCACCGTAAAGAAAGGTACAAAAGTTACCATCAAAGGCTATAAGTATACGGTAAAGAATTCTTCAGAGGTTACATTTACCGGAGTAAAGAATAAAAAGGCGAGCAAAATCTCCATTCCGACAACCGTAAAGATCAAAAATAAGAAATATAAAGTAACAGCCATGTCAGAAAAATCCTTAAAGGGAGTAAAGGCAAAGACCATAATTGTCGGAAATAACGTACAGACGATCGGTAATTCCGCAATGGAAAACTGCAAACAGTTGACAAAGGTAACCCTTGGTAAAAATGTGAAAAAGATCGGGAAGAATGTATTTAAATCCGATAAGAAATTAAAGAACATTACGATCAAATCCACAAAGCTCAAATCCGTTGGCAAGAATGCTTTCAAAGGGATCAACTCCAAGGCAAAGATTACTGTGCCAAAGAAAAAATATACATCCTATAAAAAGCTGATGAAAGGCAAAGGACAGGGCAAGAAAGTCAAGATTGTAAAAGCAAAATAAGGATATTACCGAATAGGAATATTACATAGAAAAAGTGAAAAAACAAATCAGAACAAAAAGGAGGATTTTCTATGAAGATTATTATGTTAGGTGCTCCGGGAGCAGGAAAAGGAACTCATGCAAAGAAAATTTCTGAAAAATATGGAATCCCACATATCTCAACAGGTGATATTTTCCGCGCAAACATCAAAGAAGGAACAGAGTTAGGCAAAAAAGCAAAAGAGTACATGGATCAGGGATTATTAGTACCGGATGAGCTGGCCTGCGATTTAGTAATGGATCGTATCCAGCAGGATGACTGCATGAACGGATTCGTTTTAGACGGATTCCCACGCACCATTCCACAGGCAGAAGCATTAGATGCAGCCCTGACAAAGATCAACGAAAAGATGGATTAGGCATTAGACATCGAGTTAGCAGATGAAAAAATCGTTGAGAGAATGTCCGGAAGACGCGTATGCGTAAAATGCGGTACACCATACCACATCGTAAACATCCCACCGAAAAAAGAGGGAATCTGCGACAGCTGTGGTGGAGAATTACAGTTCAGAGCAGACGATCAGCCGGAGACCGTATTAAAACGTCTTGGTGTTTACCATGAGCAGACACAGCCATTGATCGAGTACTATGCAAAACAGGGCATCTTAAAAGAGATCGACGGAACACTTTCAGTAGAAGACGGATTTGCTTCCATCGTAGCTATTCTGGGAGAATAAAGTATGTCAGTTACCATTAAATCTGCGAGAGAAATCGAACTTATGAGAGCCGCCGGAAAAATCTTAGCCAAGGTTCATCAGAACCTTGGTGAGGCACTCAGACCGGGAATGTCTACCTATGAAATAGACCGTCTTGGTGAAGAAATGATACGAAGCTACGGATGTATTCCGTCCTTTAAAGACTATCAGGGATATCCGGCAAGTGTCTGCGTATCCGTCAACGAAGAAGTAGTACATGGTATTCCAAATAAGAAACACCACATTCAGGAAGGCGACATCGTCAGCCTTGACATCGGTGTCATCTACAAAGGATATCATTCGGATGCGGCACGCACACACGGAGTAGGTGAGATTTCACAAAATGCGGCATTATTAATAGAAAGAACAAGACAGAGTTTTTTTGAAGGCATTAAATATGCAAAAGCCGGGAATCATTTACATGAGATATCAGCAGCCATAGGCGATTATGCAGAGAGCTTTGGCTATGGTGTCGTAACGGATTTGGTTGGACACGGCATAGGAACGCACTTACATGAAGAACCGGAAATTCCGAATTTCAGACAGGTCCGCAGAGGAATTAAACTGCGGCAGGGGATGACACTGGCAATCGAGCCGATGATCAATGAGGGACGGCCGGATGTGGAGTGGTTAGGAGATGACTGGACAGTAGTAACAGAGGACTCATCCCTATCCGCACATTATGAGAACACAATTCTGATCACAGATGGAGAACCGGAGATTCTGACACTTACAGACAAAGAACTTGAGAGCATGTAGGGAGAGGAAGACCGATGAACATCCAGTTTGCAAAATCAAAAGCAGGGCATGATAAAAATCAGCTTTACTTCATATTAAAAGAAGAAGAGGAATTTGTGTATCTTGTCAATGGAACAACAAGACCGTTAGAAAAGCCAAAGAAAAAGCGAAAAAAGCATGTGCAGGTCATACACCGGATACCGGCAGAACTGTGCAGCATTTTAGAGGCAGGCATCACAAATGAGTCAGTGAAACGGTCCATGAAATTATACAGTGCAGGTTTTAGGCAGGAAACATCCGCCGGAACCGGAGAAAATCTGGAATAGGAATCAAGGGATTCATATAAGAGGAGGAAATAAAATGTCAAAAGCAGATGTAATTGAAGTAGAAGGAACTGTTGTAGAAAAACTTCCAAACGCAATGTTTCAGGTAGAATTAGAGAATGGCCACCAGATACTGGCACATATCAGCGGAAAGCTGCGTATGAACTTTATCCGTATTCTTCCGGGAGACAAAGTAACCATCGAGCTGTCCCCATACGATCTGGACAAGGGACGTATTATCTGGAGAGATAAATAAGAAATACGATAAAAAAAGCCATCCGGCATGCCGGATGGCTTTTTCTCTGTATGTGTTTCTCTGTATTCATCCCCAATAACAGTAACCGTTCTACAGAACAAAGATTTCGATCACCGGCCTTCAGATTTCTGACAGCCACAAAGCAAGCACCAGTCTGCAAACCCTGCAGCATCCGCGGCGGCGGGCATCTGAATTTCTTTTCAGTCCCTTTTGAAACCTTCCAGATGTATTATGCAATATTTTAATAGAAAAAGCAATGAAAAAAGTATAAAATTTCATGAAAACTTTTTGTAAAAACCAGGAGAATTTGTGCACTTTTGAAACAAAATTTTTAAACCGTCAGAAGAAAAAAGAAAAAGTGAAAAGACAGGAGAAAAGAGCGGACGGAAAACCGTGAAAATGACAGATGAGGGCTCGAAAGCGACAGAAGAATATATGTTCGTGAATTCTGTGTGAAGTTGAAATATTTGGTTGAATTCTCAAAATAATGTGATACAATGCAATAGAGAAACTTTACGGAGAAATTTTACCGGGAAGGATCTCCTGTGCGGTGCGGTAAAATCCATGTACCGGCAGAAATCAGGGAAACATTTTATGAAACAGCAGGCTGCAGTCTGAAAAATAATTCGGATCTGCAGCAATGGCATCGCTGCTCCTTACAGATAACAGGAAAGGAAAATGTGCAATGACAAAAATGGGAAAGAAAAAGAAAAAAGGCCTTGTTGCAGCATTGAGCGTAGTTGCAGTGATTGTTTTACTTGCCGCTGCATATGGAATCTTCTGTCTGATCATCGAGGATGACAAAATCTGGGCAGATGCTTCTATTAACGGAGTAAACATTCAGGGAATGAGCAAAAAAGAAGCTGCACAGACAGTGGAACAGAAGTTTGAAGAAGATTATAAAGATACAGCTGTTACCGTTGAGCTGGATGGTCAGCAGTATACGATGAACGTATTTCCAATGCTGGGGATGGATGCTTCCGCAGAAATTGAAAAAGCATATGAAAAAGGCCATGGAAATCTTCTGGTTCGCGGTCTGGAGTGGGTCGAGATGAAACGGGGAAAGGCAGAGAAACTTTCCTATGATGTGCAGCCGACTGTGGCCCATCCAGATGAGGTGGAAGGAATTGTACAGGCATCCGGCATTCAGGATTACAACTCCATGCAGGATACTACATATGAAGTAACAGATACCGGCCTGATCGTGCATAAAGGCATTGCCGGAACCAGACCGGATGTGGATGCCTTAAAACAGCAGATCCAGACGAATGTGACAGCAATGAATTTCCAGGATGTAATTTCCTGCCCGACGGCAGAAAATCAGCTGACGGAACCGGATTTTGCCGGAATTGCAAGCCAGATTTATACCGATCCCGTCAATGCGACGCTGGATCCGAATAACGGATATTCCGTTGTGGCATCGAAAAACGGAACCTCAATGGATGCGGACAGTGCGAAAGCCGAGTATGAGAGTGCAGAAGAAAATACGGATATCACGATTCCGTTTACCTTTACCGAGCCGGAGATTACAACCGAGAAGATGAACGCAAATCTGTTTAAAGACACGCTTGGAAGTTACAGCTCCAGCGCAGCAGGTGGAACGAGCGGAAGAATTCACAACGTCGGACTTACGGCATCTATCTGCAACGGGCAGATCGTTCTGCCGGGAGAAACCTTCTCTTTTAATGGTGTCGTAGGTGATACAACGGCAGAAAAAGGATACCAGGAGGCAGCAGGCTATCAGGATGGCAAAGTCGTCCAGGTACTTGGAGGAGGCGAATGCCAGGTGTCCTCCACACTGTTTTCCGCTATTTTGTATACAGACCTTGATGTGTTGGAAAGAGCCAACCATTCGATGCCGGTACATTATGTGCCGTCAGGAATGGATGCAACCGTATTCTGGGATTCACCGGATTTCAAATTTGAAAATAATCATAAGTATCCGGTGAAAATTGTGATGAATATGGACAGCAGTGATACACTGACCGTAAAAATTCTCGGAACAAAAGAAAACGACTATACCATTGAGCCAAGGGTAGAGCAGATCGATGAGATGAGTAATGTAACGTATCGTGATTATAAAGATGCAAGCGGAAATGTAGTAAAATCAGAATCCGTATGCGCAAGCAAATACAAACCGCTGAACTCAGGATCATGATGCAAAAAAGATGTTACCTGTAAAAAACAGGCGGGACAGAGAAGAGAAATCTGTCCCGCCTGTTTTTTTTCTTACCGGTGGGAGAGATGAAAAAATGCACAGAAAAAGAGCAAAAAAAAATGAAAAAATATGTAAAAAATTTCTTGCATTTCCGGGAACAAAATGCTATACTATAAAACGAACTTTTGCGCGTGGACTTTTTTCTAACCCACAAAAAGAAAACGCATTCCAAAAGTTTACAACAGAAAATTCCCCTACACGGGGCGCTAGGAGCAAAGAAAGGAGGATTCATCATGAAGGTTAGATCTTCTGTAAAACCGATCTGCGAGAAATGCAAAGTTATCAAAAGAAAAGGTAGCATCAGAATCATTTGTGAGAATCCAAAGCACAAACAGCGCCAGGGCTAATCCGTCATTAGGCTTGATCGTAATTGTGCAGATTTTAAGTGCGGCTGCAGCGAGGACGCGCGTGAATGCGTTGTTCTGCTGTTAATATTATAAAGTGAGACACCTGGCAAGTTGCAGCCAGGATACCTCCGGCGGGTGGACGCGCGGAGCGCAGACATCCCTTATAATATTGCTTAATACTCCGATCTGTCAGGTGGCAGAAGGAGAAAGGTCGTGCGAACACGGCTGGATACACGCATACCTGTATCCCAATTAGGAAAATATTAATGTTTTAGAAAAATGGAGGACAAAGTACATGGCTCGTATAGCTGGTGTAGACTTACCAAGAGACAAACGTGTTGAGATTGGTCTGACCTATATCTACGGAATCGGTAGAACAAGTGCAGATCGTATCTTAAAAGAAGCTGGAGTAAATCCGGACACACGCTGCAGAGATTTGACAGACGATGAAGTAAAGAGACTCAGTGCAGTTATCGATGAGAGTCAGGTTGTAGAAGGAGATCTTCGTAGAGAAATCGCTATGAACATCAAACGTCTGCAGGAGATCGGATGCTACAGAGGTATCCGTCATCGTAAAGGCCTTCCGGTTCGTGGTCAGAAAACAAAGACCAACGCAAGAACCCGCAAAGGTCCTAAGAGAACTGTTGCAAATAAGAAGAAATAATTTAACCAGTAGTCCAATATAAGATTAAGAAAGTGTAGGTTAGTTTTAAAATGGCAAAAGTGACAAAGAAAACGACAAAACGTCGTGTCAGAAAAAACGTTGAACACGGACAGGCACATATCCAGTCTTCCTTCAATAATACAATCGTAACACTGACTGATGCAGAAGGAAATGCTCTTTCATGGGCAAGTGCCGGCGGTCTGGGATTTAGAGGTTCAAGAAAATCTACTCCATACGCAGCTCAGATGGCTGCAGAAACTGCTACCAAAGCAGCGCTGGTTCATGGCTTAAAGACTGTTGACGTTATGGTAAAAGGACCAGGATCAGGTCGTGAAGCTGCAATCCGTGCCCTTCAGGCATGCGGTCTTGAAGTTACAAGCATCCGCGACGTAACACCGGTTCCGCACAACGGATGCCGCCCACCAAAACGTAGAAGAGTCTGATTAGGAGGTTAAGAACATGGCAGTAAATAGAGTACCAGTCCTGAAAAGATGCAGATCCCTCGGAATGGATCCTGTATATCTTGGAATTGATAAGAAGTCCACAAGACAGCTGAAAAGAGCAAACAGAAAAATGTCTGAGTATGGTCTTCAGTTAAGAGAAAAACAGAAAGCAAAATTCATCTACGGCGTTCTGGAGAAACCTTTTGTTAACTATTACAAAAAGGCTGACAGAATGGAAGGACAGACTGGTGAGAACCTGATGATCCTTCTTGAGCTCCGTCTGGACAACGTTCTGTTCCGTATGGGAATGGCTAGAACCAGAAAAGAAGCACGTCAGATCGTTGACCACAAACACGTTCTGGTTAACGGCAAACAGGTAAATATCCCGTCTTACCTTGTAAGCGCTGGTGATACCATCGAAATCAAAGAGGGTAAAAAATCCTCTCAGAGATATAAAGACATCGTAGAGGTTACAGGCGGCCGTCTGACTCCAGAATGGATCGAGGCTGATCTTGAGGCACTCAAAGGTGTTGTAAAAGAGCGTCCTACCCGCGAAATGATCGATGTTCCGGTTGACGAAGTGCAGATCGTCGAGCTGTATTCTAAATAAAGAATCGCCATACGCGGAAGGCTTTATTCCCATGAGTAATGAGCCAACCAATTTAAAAGGAGGGGCTTTCGAGTGTTTGATTTTAACAAACCGAAAATTGAAATTACTGAGATTTCTGATGACAAGAAGTACGGCAGATTTGTGGTTGAACCTCTGGAAAGAGGCTACGGTATCACATTAGGTAATTCTCTTCGCAGAATTATGCTTTCTTCCCTCCCTGGAGCAGCAGTAAGCCAGGTTAAAATCGAGGGCGTTCTTCATGAATTCAGCTCCATCCCTGGAGTAAAAGAAGACGTTACAGAAATCATCATGAACCTGAAGAGCCTTGCAATCCGCAATAACAGCGAAACCAACGAAGCAAAAGTTGCTTATATTGAGTTCGAGGGCGAGGGAGTTGTAAGAGCATCCGATATTCAGGTAGATCAGGATATTGAGATCATGAATCCGGATCAGGTAATCGCAACCCTGAACGGCGGCCCGGACAGCAAGCTGTACATGGAGCTGACGATCACAAAAGGCCGCGGTTATATCAGTGCTGACAAAGGCAAGAGCGATGACATGCCGATCGGCGTTCTCGCTGTGGATGCTATCTATACACCGGTTGAGCGTGTAAACCTCAAAGTGGAGAACACCCGTGTAGGTCAGATTACCGATTACGATAAACTGACACTGGATGTTTACACCAGAGGAACATTGGATCCGGACGAGGCAGTCAGCCTGGCAGCTAAGGTTTTAAGCGAGCATCTGAAACTCTTCATCGATCTGTCTGAGAATGCGAAGACAGCAGAAGTTATGATCGAGAAAGAGGACAATGAGAAAGAGAAAGTTCTGGAGATGAACATCGACGAGCTTGAGCTTTCCGTGCGTTCCTATAACTGCTTGAAACGTGCCGGTATCAATACCGTAGAAGAGCTGTGCAACAAAACTTCCGAAGACATGATGAAGGTTCGTAACCTGGGCCGCAAGTCTCTGGAAGAGGTACTTGCAAAGCTGAAAGAACTGGGACTGTCACTGAGTCCTGGGGACGGAGAATAAATCACAGCGATTTATCTTTCCGTTTGATTTGTAGACGAAAACCCCCTGTCAGTAAGTCCGAGGCAGCATGACTTGCGGGTTCCACAAATGGAGGAAAATTTAAAATGGCAAAATATAGAAAACTTGGCAGAACATCTGACCAGAGAAAAGCATTATTAAGAAACCAGGTAACAGCACTTCTGAACAACGGTAAGATCGTTACAACAGAAGCTAAGGCTAAAGAGATCCGCAAGATCGCTGAAAGCATGATCGCACTGGCTGTAAAAGAGAAAGATAACTTTGAGACCGTTACCGTTACTGCTAAAGTAGCTCGCAAAGATGCTGATGGCAAACGTGTGAAAGAAGTAAAAGACGGCAAAAAAGTTACCGTATACGATGAAGTTCAGAAAGAGATCAAAAAAGATCTTCCGTCCAGACTTCACGCTAGACGTCAGATGGCAAGCTTCTTCTATCCTGTAACAGAGGTTCCGACCGAAGCAGCAGGACGCAAGAAAAACACCAAGTCCATCGATATGCCACAGAAAATGTTCGATGAGATCGCTCCGAAATATGCAGACCGTAACGGCGGATATACCCGTATCATCAAGATCGGACCGCGTAAAGGTGATGCAGCTATGGAAGTTGTAATCGAGCTGGTTTAATCTGTAAATAGTTTTGAAATTCGCAGGGGCTGCCTCTTAGTAGGTGGCTCCTGTTTTGCTGTATATCATATTTTATATGACACAATTGCGAAATTGTGGCAATGTACGGGGTTGCATCTGCTTTGCGAATAAGGTACAATACAGAATACAGAACAGCTAAAATGGGATACAAAGGAGAGCATTTGCATGGAGAGCAAGAAAAAAATGTTGTTTATTTTTAATCCGTTTTCCGGAAAAGCACAGATTAAAAGTAAACTGTTTGAAATTATCGATGTTTTTGTAAAAGGCGGATATGAAGTCATTGTCCACCCGACGCAGGCAGTCGGAGATGGTTTCGAAAAGACAAAGGAGCTTGCGCCGCAGGTGGATCTCGTTGTCTGCAGCGGGGGCGACGGAACACTGGATGAAGTTGTCAGCGGTCTGATGGAAGTGGATCAGCGCGTTCCGATCGGTTATATTCCGGCCGGAAGCACCAATGACTTTGCAAACAGTCTTTCTATTTCGAAAGATATGGTACAGGCGGCAAAGGATATCATCGAGGGAAACCTGTATTCCTGTGATGTGGGAGCGTTCAACAACGACAGCTTTGTCTACATCGCTGCATTCGGCCTTTTCACGGATGTTTCCTATGAGACAGACCAGCACATGAAAAACATTCTCGGCCATCTGGCATACCTGCTGGAGGGATCCAAACGGATCTGGAATGTGCCGACGTACTGGATTAAAGTCGAGGCAAACGGGGAAACCTTTGAGGGAGAGTATATCTACGGTATGGTGACGAATGCCAAGTCCGTCGGCGGCTTCAAAAACCTGCCGGGACAGGATGTACGCCTGGATGACGGACTCTTCGAGGTAACCCTGATCAAACGCCCGAAAAACCCGCTGGAACTGAATGAGATCATTGCGTCCCTGCTGATGCAGGAGGATCACACAGACCTCATCGATTCGTTCAAGACCGACCGCATCATCATCGAGTCCAACCAGGAGATTTCCTGGACTCTGGACGGCGAATACGGCGGAGATCACGGCTATGTCTGCATCGAAGCGCGCAAACATGCCATGGAACTGGTTCTGAACAATAAGTAGGCACGGCTTTTTGATAAGTTTTTCACAAAAAAGTGCAAAAAAATGGATTTCGCCACGAAAACCATTTGGCATTTGCAGAAAGATGTTGTATAATAAAACCAGTTATGAAAGTAACAAGTATGCCGTAAGCCTGAAAACGGTACACGGCACAATTACAGACACAGGAGGTCATTTGAGCTATGTTAGTATCAGCAAAAGAAATGTTGGACAAAGCAAAAGCCGGCCACTATGCAGTTGGTCAGTTTAACATCAACAACCTGGAGTGGACAAAATCCATCCTTCTTACCGCACAGGAGATGAATTCTCCAGTTATCCTTGGTGTATCCGAGGGTGCAGGAAAATACATGACAGGCTTCAAGACCGTAGCTGCTATGGTAAAAGCTATGATCGAAGAGCTGAACATCACTGTTCCGGTTGCTCTGCATCTGGATCATGGAACCTATGAAGGATGCTATAAGTGCATCAAGGCTGGTTTCTCCTCCATCATGTTTGATGGTTCTCATCTGCCGATCGAAGAGAATATCGAGAAGACCAAGGAGCTTGTTGCTGTATGCAAGGGCATGGGAATGTCTCTTGAGGCAGAAGTTGGTTCTATCGGCGGCGAGGAAGATGGCGTTGTAGGTATGGGCGAGTGTGCAGATCCAGAAGAGTGCAAGAAAATTGCAGATCTTGGTGTAACCATGCTGGCAGCAGGCATCGGAAACATTCACGGTGTATATCCGGCTAACTGGAAGGGATTAAGCTTTGAGACACTGGCAGCAGTAAGCGAGAAGGTTGGCGATATGCCGCTTGTTCTTCACGGTGGTACAGGTATCCCGGCTGACATGATTAAGAAGGCAATCTCTCTGGGTGTTTCCAAGATCAATGTAAACACAGAGTGTCAGTTGTCCTTCGCAGCAGCTACTCGTGAGTATATCGAGGCTGGCAAGGATCAGAAGGGTAAGGGCTTTGACCCAAGAAAGCTGTTAGCACCAGGTGCTGAGGCAATCAAGGCTACCGTTAAGGAAAAGATGGAGCTGTTCGGTTCTGTAGGTAAGGCTTGAAACAAATAAGACAATTATCGTTCAGGTTTAGCGTGAAAAAGAGGAATATTTCACAAAAGTGAAACGATTCTGGAAAAACACTTGCTTTTCTGAATGAAAAGGTGTATTTTATTGTCATCAGTGATTGAAACAGACAATCACGACCTGACTGGAACAAGGGCGTTCTTATCTTAGTTGATAAGGGCGCTCTTTCTTTTACTTTATCATAGTAAAGTGGCCGATAATATATCAGTTCAGTCAGGTGGCTCTGCAGAATAGCTTAACAGAAGAAAAGGCAGCAGACAGAGCGTTATATCAGTATAGAATGAGAGGGTTGAAAACATGAGCGGCAGAATTACAGAGTTATTTAACAACAATGTTTTTACAGATGCTGAGATGAAGGCTCGTCTTCCGAAGAAGGTTTATAATGAAGTGAAGGCGTGCAAGCTGGATAAGGGATCTGCAGACATCGTTGCACAGGCAGTAAGAGACTGGGCAATTGAGAAAGGTGCAACACATTTTACACATGTATTTGAACCACTGACAATGCTTACTGCAGAGAAGCATGACTCCTTCGTTTCGCTTCCAGATGAAGATGGTAAGGTCATGATGGATTTTACCGGAAAAGAATTGTGTGAGTCCGAGCCAGATGGTTCATCCTTCCCGTCAGGTGGTATTCGTGATACCTCTCGCGCAAGATCTTACACTTCATGGGATATGACTTCACCGATTTACGTAAAGGAGGATGCAATTGGAACCATTCTTTGTATCCCGGCAGCATTCTGCTCATACACAGGTGAAGCGCTTGATGCAAAGACACCGCTTCTTCGTTCTATGGACGCAGTAAGTGAGCAGGGTGTCAGACTTCTTCGTCTGTTAGGAAACACTACATCTACAAAGGTGACTGCAGGTGTTGGACCTGAGCAGGAGTATTTCATTGTAGACAGAGATAAATATTTACAGAGAGATGACCTTGTATTTACAGGTCGTACACTGTTTGGCGCACCGGCTCCAAAGGGACAGGAGCTCGATGATCAGTATTTTGGTGTAATTCCGGAGCGTGTTGGTTCCTTTATGAAGGAGCTAAACGAAGTGCTGTGGAGATTTGGTATCACTGCAAAGACACAGCATAACGAGGTTGCGCCAGGACAGCATGAGGTTGCTCCGATTTTCTCTGTGACAAACGTTGCAGCAGACAGCAACCTGCTTTTAATGGATACATTAAAGAAGGTTGCAACACGTCACGGTCTTGTATGTTTGCTTCATGAGAAGCCATTTGCAGGCGTAAATGGTTCTGGTAAGCACAACAACTGGTCTCTTTCCACAGATGATGGTATTAATCTGTTTAAGCCAAGCAAGAAGCCAGAGACTGATACTCGCTTCCAGTTAGTTGTTGGCTGCGTTATGAAGGCAGTGAAAAAGCATGCACTTCTTCTTCGTACCGCTGCTTCTAACCCAGGAAATGATCATCGTTTGGGTGCAAATGAGGCACCGCCGGCAATTATTTCTATCTTCTTAGGTGATCAGATTGGTGGTGTAGTTGATCAGATCATCGAAAAGGGATATGCAGATTCATCTATTCCAGCTGGAATGCTTGATCTTGGTGTAAAGGAGTGCCCGGCTGTTGATAAGGATCCGACCGACCGTAACCGTACATCACCATTTGCATTTACCGGAAACCGTTTTGAGTTTAGAATGGTTGCTTCATCCTGCAACATTGCAGAGCCAAACACTGTATTAAATGCAATGATGGCAGAAGCATTCTCTGATGCAGCAGATGCAATTGAGGCAAAGCTTAGAGAAGGTAAGCACACAGATGTTGCTGTTCGCGAAGTGACTGCAGAGTTTATCCGTGAGAACAAGGATATCTACTTTAACGGAAACGGATATACTGATGAGTGGGTTGCAGAGGCCGAAAGACGTGGTCTTCCAAATGTAAAGACATGGGTTGACTCCATCAAGTCTGTTACAGAGCCAACGACAGTAGAGATGTATGAGAAGTTCCACATCTTAACAAAGAGAGAGCTTGAGGCTCGTGCAGAAGTCTTCTATGAGACATACAGCAAGACTTTAAATATTGAAGCAGGTACAATGATTGATATGGTAACAAAGAAGATCATTCCGGCTGTTATCAAGTATGAGAACAATCTGGCTGCATCTGTAAATACTATTAAGTCTGCATACGCAGCAGCAAACATCTCCACTCAGGAGGGTATGCTTCATGAGATTGCCGAGCTTCTTGGTGAAACATATCAGGCATTAAAGAAGTTAAGTGATGTTCACGCAAAGGCTGTTGCTATGGAAGGAAAAGAGCAGGCATTCTATTATAAGGATGTTGTAAAGGAAGCAATGGATGAGCTACGTGCACCAGTTGATAAGCTTGAGGTATTAGTAGAGCGCAAGGTATGGCCGATGCCAACATATGGCGATCTTCTGTTTGAAATCTAAAAACAAAAGTGATTGTGAATGTGCTTCTGAATACTTAATAAAATATAAAAGAATGCATAGCTGTCCGAAAATTCTTCGGACAGCTATCTTTTTTACTTGACAATCAATAGTAGATAAAGGTAGAATAAGTATATATGTGTACAGAAAGGCGTGGTTATTTCTATGGGGATAACGAATATTTTATTATTGGTATTAGGATATGTTCTACTGTTATTTAGTACAAAGCTAGTCAATGGAGGCGGAATTTCTATTATGAGAAAAGGACCGACATCCGATGCGCAGGAGCGAATTTTTTCCTGGTTTGCACTTAGCTTGATGCCATTTTTAAGCATAGCAATCTCAGGTGGTGTATTAGGTCTTGGGAACATGGTATTTACAGCAGCGCTGACAGCTGGTGTACTGCAGCTTCTTTTGATCTATGGAATGCTTGGAATCACTGGAACGTACCGTCTCGCAGGCAATGCACTTCGCGATCTTGTGCTTCTTCTTGTTTGCGTTGTGATTCTGATTGTTTGTACTAACTACACCTGGAGTAAAGGTCATCCAGCAAGCACGATCTCTAGGGGAATGGGTCTTTTTCTTTGTGTTCTTGCAGTAGCGTTTACTGTGTGGATGCTTCCTTATTTTATGGGAAAAAACCGTAAGCTTCAGCGCCGTCCTGATACGGATTTTGTTCCGGCAATTGTGTTTACGCTTGTGGGACTTGCACTGGCAGGTCTTGGCGGTGTTCTTCTTATGAATAATACGGCAGCGCTTACCCATGCGCTGAACATAGAGCAGGGTGTGCTTGGTGTTGCTGTGATCGGCGTAGGCCTTGTACTTCCAGAGTATGTGCGTGTAGCAAGAAAGTACTGGATGAACACACAAAAACCAGTATCAATGCATTTGACACTTGCTACTGGAAATCTTGGATTATTGCTTATGATAGGTCTTAGTGCAGTAATTTCACCTATTATTGTTACATTTGCAGGTGCGTACCTGCTGCTTGCATGTGTGGTGGCGATTATCGTATTTGGTATTTTGTTCTACGTAGGCGGTGAAATTGGAAAAATTAAGGCGATCTTGTTTTTAGCTGGTTTTGCTCTTGTTTTTGTGCTTCTTATGAAGTTTAGCCTGCATTAAGCAACAAATTAGGAGAAAGAGAGGGAGAAGTTATGCTGTTTTCGGATATTACGGATTGTGAAATGCTAGTTTATCGATGTATTCAGGAAGCTGATAATGAAATTGGTCTGGTTGGCATCATGGATGAACTTGAAAAGAAATACCAGAAGGACTGGAAACGTTCAACGGTATGTACATTTATTGCACATTTGATTGAAAAAGGTTATGTAAATGGAAGAAGAGAAGGACGTGTGTTCTACTATTCTTCAGCAATCAATGATAAGAAGTTTTTGGAAGCACAGGTAAAGCAATTCATGAATTTCTGGTTTGACGGATCTCTCGAAGAACTGGTGCAGTATGCATGCTTGGCTAAAGGAATTTCAAAGAAGAATGCAGCTGAGGTTGTAGCTGCGATAAAGGAGCTTGAAAAGAAGTAAGAAGATGCTGCAGAGTTCCCTGCGGCATCTTTCTCATTTATTGAGGTGAAAGGATCTGAAGAATTATGGAAAACCAGAATACACCATTGTGGGATGCCTCGCTTGACATCAATGAACGGTTAGACTGGCTGCTTGAGGCACTGAATCTGGATGAAAAATGCAGGATGTTCTCGACGCTTACACCAGAAGTGGCGCGTCTTGGAATCCGAAGTACTTATCTGGGTGAAGAAGCTGCTCATGGTGTGGAAGCAAAGCATGATCGAAGCGTAAACTGGGGAGCACCGAAGCCGACAACGACATTTCCACAGCCGTTTGGTATGAGTCAGACTTGGGATACTAAGCTTATGGAAAAAATGGGGGCAGCCGTTGGAGATGAGGCACGAATCCTCTATTATCGAGAGGGTGAACATGGCGGTCTATGTCGTTGGGCACCGATGGCGGAGCCAGAGCGTGATCCACGTTTTGGAAGGACAGAAGAAGGATTTGGCGAAGATCCCCATTTGGGTGGTCAAATGGCATCTGCTTATATAAAGGGGATGCGTGGTGATAATCCTAACTATATAAAAACAGCAGCTACGCTTAAATATTTTACCGGTTATAATTCAGAAGATCGGCCACTTCGTGTATCAATTGATCCGCGCAGCTTTTATGAATATTATTTGGAGCCGTATCGCAGGTGCATCATAGAAGGCGGTGCGGAAGGCGTTATGACAGCAAGTAATGCAATCAATGGCACACCAGCACTTTTTGGCGATCATTTGCAGGAGGTACTTCGTAAAGAGTGGCGTTTTAGCGGTCATATCGTTGGAAATGAATGTTCGCTAGAAGAACTGTGTCAGGATGAGCGTTTTTCTGACAGGGAAAAGACAGCAGCGCTTGCAATAAAGGCAGGCGTGGATTGTTTTGCTGATGAGCCTGAGTTTGTGGAAGCAGCGGTGCGCGGTGCTTACGACAGAAATCTTCTTTCAATGCAGGACATTAATCAGGCGGTGCGCCGCAGCTTTGCGACAAGGATTCGTCTTGGTATGTTTAATAAAAAAGAAGATGATCCATTTGCAAATCCAGATGAATCACTTTTAGGCGGCAGTGATCATGCTGCTTTGTCACGTCAGGCTGGACGAGAGGCAATTGTACTTTTGAAAAATGAAGAACAGATATTGCCTATTTCTCCAAAAGAAAAAGAAAAAATTGCAGTGATAGGACCATTGGCAAATGAATGGTTTAAGGATTGGAATGGAGGTATCCCGCCATATCGTATTTCACCGTATGAAGGAATAAGAGATGCATTTGGTGAAGATTGTGTGACTTACACAGATGGAAAAAAGCGTCTTTGTCTTCGTTGTGGAGAGAGGTTTGTCTGTCTGACGCAAGAAGGACGACTGGCGCTGGGTTCGCGCTCAGAGGCTGAGGAATTTGTTATAACTGATTGGGGACAGGGAAAAATGAATCTGCAGGCGGCATCGACAGGATGCTATCTGACAAGTGTAGATGAGAATGGAAAGTTATTTGCAAACCGCAGTGAAGCGTTTGGGCGTCATGTAAAAGAATGCTTTTGTGTGGAGATGTTGTCAGATGGACGTTTTCGCCTGACAACATGGCGTGGACGTGATGTGTATTGGGACAGCGAGGGTATGCTTCGTGCAGCAACAGATGAGCAGGTTGGCATTGGCTGGCCAGGCGAAAATCGTGCATTATTTGGAATTGAGCAGACTTGGGATGGTACGGCTCGTGCAGTGACTTTAGCATCAGAGGCTGATAAAGTAGTTATTGTACTTGGAACAAATCCAGTGATCAATGGTCAGATAGGACAGGACAGGGAGAAGTATGGACTTCCAAGTGCTCAGATAGCATTGTTTGAAGCTGTGAAAAAGGTGAATGAGCAGGTGATCGTTGTTGTTGTAAGCAACTATCCGCATGATCTGATGCCGTTACAGGAAGCAAAAGCCATTCTCTTTACGCCGTCTGGCTGTCAGGAACTGGGAAGAGCTATTGCAGATGTTATGTCTGGCTCATATAATCCGTCAGGAAGACTGAATATGACATGGTATTCATCATTTGAAGATCTTCCGTCAAAAAATGAATGTGATATTATTCGCACGCGCCAGACTTATCAATATTATAGAGGCAAAAAACAATATCCGTTTGGATATGGATTGTCCTATACCTCGTTTGTATATGATATTTTCGCAGTGGAGCAGGAAAAGGAGCAGCTTAAGGCTGTGCTTCGTGTGCGAAATACTGGAAATTGTGATGGTGCAAAGGTTATCCAAATTTATGCGGCAAAGGAGGAAGCGTCACTTATACGACCAGATAAAAAGCTTGTCGGTTTTGCATTTGTTATGCTCCATGCAAATGAAGCTAAGGAAGTGACAATTAAAATTCCATTTAGAGAGCTGATGATCTATGATGTGATTACAGAAAGCATGATGCTTTCCGATGGCGGATATCGAATCTGGATAGGAGAGGATGCAGATACACAGGCACAGATAATAGAAAGTGATGGCACTAAGCGTCCAGCGCAGGCTATTGTCTGCCTTGAGGGTGATATTCGTATTCGTCGTGATTTTGCCAATATTACAGGAGCCTGGCTTTATGATGAGTGCAGAAATGTGAGAATCTCAAAACGGGAGGGTGTTCAAGTTGTCTGCATCAGCAATAAGGCGCAGGAAGCGATGATGGAGTACACAATGGGTGATAATGACAGCCTTGGCAGCGAGCTTCATTTGAAGCTTTATGCGATAGAAGGCAGTAAGTTAAAAATCACCATAAATGATAAAG
>ENA-ORKV01001391-ORKV01001391.1-human-gut-metagenome-genome-assembly--contig:-NODE-1391-length-18531-cov-4.402352_pt1 | contig 18531 bp, 16 predicted proteins | sample MGYA00243058_ERZ508805 | MGnify/ENA primary metagenome ERZ508805 (study PRJEB26277, sample SAMN04329770) | human gut metagenome | biome: human-associated habitat | host: Homo sapiens | place: USA... | reverse complement strand
TCGTGGGCGACCTGTCCGACAAGGCCAGCGGCAAGTACGACATCATCACCGCCAACATCGTGGCCAACGCCATCATGTCGCTGGCCCCCGCCGTCCCCGGCCTGATGGCCGACGATGCCGTCTTCATCGCCAGCGGCATCATCGACAGCCGGAAGGATGAGGTCATCACCGCGCTGGAAGCCGCCGGCCTCGCTGTGCTGGAAGTGAAGGAGAAGCGCGGCTGGGAGTGCATCGTCTGCAAGAAGGCATAAGGAGGAACTATGCCGCACCGTTATTTTACCACTGAGATCGCCGACGGCACGGCTGTGCTGCGCGGCACCGATGCCCATCATCTGGCCCGCGTGATGCGTGCCCGCATGGGCGATACTGTCATTCTATGCGACGGCAGCGCCGTGGAATACACCGCCACCATCACCGGCTTCGGGGATGACTGCGTGGAATTCTCGGTAGAGCCGGGCTACCCCAGCGCCGCCGAGCCCAGCGTGGAGGTCACCCTGCTGGCCGGTTACCCCAAACAGGACAAGCTGGAGCAGATCATCAAGCACGGCGTGGAGCTGGGGGCCGCCCATGTGGTGCCCTTCTTCAGCCGGTACTGCGTGGCCGCCCCCAAAAAAGAGGAGCAGAAGAACGAGCGCTACAACCGCATCGCGCTGGAAGCCGCCAAGCAGTGCGGCCGGGGCGTGCTGCCGGACGTGGCCCTGCCGCTGCCCAACTTCGGGGCCGTGTGCCGCACCTTTGACCAGTACGACCTGGTGCTGTTCTGCTACGAATGCGGCGGCGCGCCGGTGCGCCAGCTGCTGGCCGAGGCCGCACCCGCCGACGGCAAAAAGCGGAAGATTGCCATCGTGACCGGAGCCGAGGGCGGCTTTGCCGCCGAGGAGGCCGAAATGGCCGCCAAAGCCGGAGCCAAAACGGTTGGCCTTGGCCCCCGCATCCTGCGGTGCGAGACCGCCCCGCTGGCCGTGCTCGCCGCCGTGATGACCCTGACCGGCAATCTGGAATAACCGGGGCCCCGGCGGGCGGCGCACCTTCCATCCAAGAAAAATTCCGACCCACGGGTTCGGGAAAGTCTGGGGGCTTTCCCGGGCCCATTTTTTATTTTTTGCCCCGTATAAAAATCTCCCGGATTTTTGTGCAGGTTTGCCCTGTTATTCTGTCGCAAATTTTCGGCTTATTTTGTGCTCGTTCCACAAAATTGCCTACCCCCCCCCCGAAAATTCAGCATTTTGCCTTGACATTCTCCACGGCACAGTACTATACTTGCGCCACAAAGAGACGCCGGGCATGAAAATGCACGGCTATGTGTTTTTCTGCCCTGAAGTTCCGGGTTTTGCCGGTTTTCGGTATCGTTCCCGGCAACGTTCACGGTAACGTTCACGTCTCTGCAAGTTTTTTTGTTTGGAGGGTTTTTGCAATGCGGAAAAATGTGAAACAACAGTTTGCCTTGCGGGTGCTGTCCACAGCGGCTCTGATGGCCATGGTCTCGTCCATCGCCACAGCGGCCTTTGCGGACACTTACGATTTGAACAAGGGCAGTGTGACGGTAAAGACCAAAGATGACGGCATCACCTATGTTACGCAGGAGAACACAGAGATAAACGATCACCAAGACGATACCGGCGTCACCATCACCAGCAACGGCAAACCGACCGAAAATACCATCACAGTGGATACGGCGAAAGATCAGACCACCAATGTGACCTTGCAGGATGTGAATATCCAAAAAGACCAGTGGGACAGCAGATCTGCCGCAATGACCATCAAAGGAGAGGGCGATACCGAAATCGAACTGAACGGGGATAATACTCTTATCAGCGGACACTATCATGCAGGTCTGGAAAAAGCCGATGATGTAAGTCATGGTTCCCTGACCATCAAGGATGATCTGAACAACGACAACCGCACCGAAAAAGAAAAAGACGAGTCCGGCTATTCCACCGGCGGCGACACCGGCACCTTAATAGCTGCCGGTGGCTATGACGGTGCTGGCATTGGCGGGCGCAAAAAGAAGGATGGAGAAGAATCGGATGCCTGTGCCGGTACTTCCGATATCACCATAACAGGCGGTCAGATCAAGGCGGGATCCCTCATCGAGACGAATAAGGAGTATCCGCAGACGGAACAAGGCGGTGCCGGCATCGGCGGCGCTACTGGTCACGGCAATGCCACCAATATCACCATCACCGGCAATGCTGATGTGACTGCTGCGGGCGGCTACTATGCAGCCGGGATCGGTGGCGGTGACTACGGCAATGCCACCAACATCACCATTTCCGGCAACGCCAAGGTCGCTGCAACCGGTTCAAACTCCGGCGGTGCCGGCATCGGCGGCGGTGACGACGGCGTAGGCAAAAACATCCGCATTACCGACCATGCCGATGTGACCGCCTACGGCGGAAATCAGGGTGCCGGAATTGGCGGTGGCCCTTGCCGCGGCGGCTCTGTGGAAATTTCCGGCAACGCGAAGGTCTTCGCCATGGGCGCTAACGACGGTGCCGGGATCGGTTCCGGCTATGATTGCTCGTGCTGGGGCAACCATCCGGAATTAGTGGATACCAGCGTCACCATCTCCGAAAACGCTGAGGTGATGGCTGTCGGCTCCTACAGAGCAGCAGCGATCGGAAACGGAGCTTCTTCCGAGCAGGGGAAAACAACGGTCACCATTACCGGTGGTACGGTAACTGCTATTGGCGGAAAATCCAGCATTGATTACTGGGATGGAGACTGCTACAAAGATCTTGCATCTGCCATCGGCGGCGGCAACTCCGACGAAGTGCAGGATGTCACCGTTACCATCAACGGCACCACGGGCAACACCACCGTCAATGCGTCCTGCTGGCTGGATCAGGAAAGCGCCATCAGTACCGGTAATGGTGCTGCCGATATCATCGGCTATGACAAAGACGGAAAATCTCCCTTCGGCGAAGACGGCAGCGTCATTGTCCGGATGTATAACCACGGTTCGTATACTACTACGGGATATGGTCCTTTCAGCAAATATGAGGGGGATTTGACCGGTTACAACCTCGGCACCCTTTACCAGACCGTCCACAACCGCAAGTACATGGAGGAGAACCCCAACATTGACACCAAAAAGCTGGAGGACGAGGACCTGCACGACTGGAAGCTGGTGGGCGAGGTCGTACAGCCCACGCTGGAAAAGGACGGCTATGCAGACTACATCTGCAGCATTGACAAGTGCGGGCAGACCAAGCATGTGGTGCTGCCCAAACTGACCCCGGAACCCAGTGAACCGGACACGCCCAGCACCCCGGAAACTCCGGACACGCCTGACACGCCCAACAAGCCGGACACCCCCAACAAGCCGGACGTCCCGTCCACCCCGGAGGTGACCCCGGCAGACCCCGCCGTGACCCCGGATGCCCCTGCACAGGACGGCACTGCACCGGCTGACACTCCTGCCGCAGACACCACCGCAACCGCACAGAACGTGGCGCAGAATGCAGAGCCGAAAGCCGCTGCTCCTGCCGCCGTTCTGCCCCAGACCGGTGCAAACTGGCTGGCGGTGGTGGGCAGTGCCCTCAGCGGCCTGTTCCTGCTGGCCGCAGGCTTTGTGCTGGACCGCAAGAACCGCCGCATGAACTGAGAACCCATTTTTATAAAAGCCATCTCCCCCTGCTGTGCATTCCGCAAGCTGCACGGCAGGTTCCCCAAACAAAGGGGGCTGCTGCACGCTGTGCAGCAGCCCCTTTCTTTTATCGCTTTATTCCAGCTCTGCGTCGTCCGGGTGGGCGTCGGCTTCCAGCAGGGTCTTTTTGGTACGCAGCAGGTTCTGCGGGCTCACCGAGAAGCTGCGCAGGCCCATCTGCAGGTACTGCACCGTGTTCACCGGGTTGCCCACGGCAAGGCCGCAGATGGTCACCGGCACGTTGCCGGCCTTTGCCGTCTCCATGACCATGGCGATGAGCTTTTTCATGGCCGGGCTGGCCGGGCGGTAATACCGCTCGGCGCTGGCCAGCTCCCGGTCGGCGGCGTGGGTGTACTGGGTCAGGTCGTTGGTGCCGATGACCAGAAAATCGCACCCGTGGGCCACGAATTCCTCCGCGGTCAGGCAGGCCGACGGCACGCTGAGCATGACGCCGAAGGGGGTCTTTTCGTTGAAGGGCACGCCCCGCTCCCGCAGGCTCTGGCGGCAGTGCTCCACGATGTGCATGGCGGCGTCCCAGTCCTCCACATCGGTCACCATGGGGAACATCACCCGCAGGGGGCCCCGGTGGGCGGCGCGCAGCAGGGCACAGATCTGGGTCTCAAACTGGCGGGGCTGGCGCAGGCTGTTGCGGATGCCCCGCAGCCCCAGCTTGGAGGACTGCACCCCCTGATAGGCGTCCGCCATGGTGCGGTCGGCGCCAAAATCGAAGGTGCGCACGGTCACAGGGCAGCCCTGTGCCGCGGCAAGGCAGGAAGAATAGAAGTAGAACTGCTCCTGCTCGTCCAGAATGCGGCCGGGCAGCATCATGTAGCTGCTGCGCAGCAGGCCCACGCCCCGGGCACCGGACTGCATGGCGGTGTCGATGTCCTCCGGGCCAAAGCAGTTGGCCAGCAGCTCAAAGGCTGCGCCGTCCCGGGTGTAGCCGGGCTGGCGGCCCAGCACCCGCATTTCTTCGTTTTCACGCTGCAGCTCACAGATGCGGGCTTCTGCCTGCTGGCGGGCCACCGCGTCCGGGTCCAGGATGCATTCGCCCTTGGTGGCATCCAGAATGACCGTGCGGCCGTCGCAGTCGTCCAGGAACTCCGGCCCCACCTGCACGATGCCGGGGATGTTCATGGCCCGCGCGATGATGGCGGCATGGCTCTGGCCGCTGCCCTCGGTGGTGACGACGCCCAGGATCATGCCGGAGGGCACACTGAACAGGTCGGTGGGCATCAGGCGGTCGGCGGCCAGGATCACCGGGTGGTCCAGTGCCAGCCACATGCGGGGCCGGTTGCCCAGAATGTTGATCACCCGGCTGGTGGCGTCCAGAATGTCCACGCTGCGCAGCTGCATGTAGGGGTTGTCCTTCATGTTGGCCAGCTGGTCGGCGTAACGCTGGCCCACCTTATCCATGGCGGCAGCGGCGCTGATGCCTGCCTTGATGCAGAACCGCACCTCGTTCATCATGCCCTCGTCGTCCAGCATCATGCTCTGGAACTGCAGGATGGCCTGCTCGGTGGAAGCGGCCCGCTCTGCCATGGAGTCCAGCTCGCTCTGGGCGGTGCGCACCGCATCTTCCAGCTGGCGCAGCTCCCGTTCCGGGTCAAAGGGCCCGGTGCTGAACGTTTCCACATGGCGTTCCAACCGGCTCACCTGCCCCAGCACAAGGCCCGGGGACGCAGAAACACCTTTACAGATCTTCATGTTCGGTCACCTCCGGCAGTTCCGGCGCGGTCAGGGCCTGCCAGACCAGCGCCTGCAAGAATGTATTGGGCAGCAGGGCTGCCAGCGCCGCCCGGCCCGCGTCCGCGCTGCCTGCAAACAACGGGGCGAACCCGGCCATGCGCGCCGGGTCGCAATGCTCCAGGAACGCCTGTTCCAGCGTCCGGGTGGTGTAGTACACCGTGGGGTCTACCCCCACGTCCTCGGCCACGGTTTCCAGCGGGGCAAGCTCGGCGTCCTTCATCCGGGCCAGCAGCAGGGCCGCGTCTGCGGTGAGGGTCACGGGGTATTTCTCCCGCACGGCCTTCTGCACCGCGTCGAACCGTGCCCGGAACGCGGCAGCATCGGCGCTGCTGTCCGGGCCGTTGTCCACGGCATAGGCGCAGCCCCGCACCCGGCCAAAGGCCCGCAGGGTGTCGTAATACCCCAGCTCCACATTGCGGCGGGCGGTATCGGGGTCAAAGTGCAGGATATCGCCCAGCTCCCAGTAGCTGCGCACCATGGTGGTGGGCAGACCGGTGAGGTTGGGGCGGGTGATGCCCACGCCCTCCAGGTCCACGCACACCAGCTCGTCGGCACCCATCTTTTTGGCAAGGCCGGTGGGCATGTTGTCGCTGTAGCCGCCGTCCAGGAACTTGACCCCGTCGATGTCCCGCGCCCGCAGGGCAGGGAAGCAGGCCGCCGAGGCCATGAGGTAATCCTTCACGCGGCCCTGCGGGATCTCGTCCAGCGTCAGCTCCCGGGGCTTCAGGCCCCGCTGCTCCACCGTGACAAGGCCAAAGCGGATGTTGGCGCGGCGCAGCGCGTCCTCGTCCAGCACCCGCTCCACGATCTCTTCCAGCGGCGAGACGTCCATGCCGCCGGCCTTCACCACGCTGCGCAGAAAACTGTGCAGGGCCGACAGGTCGGCGTTTTCTTCGGGCAGCTCCATCACGTCCTTGCTGCGGATGGTCAGCCACATATCCCGCGCCACCTCGTACAGGTCCAGCACGAACATGGCACCGTTCAGGCTGCCCACACTGGTGCCGGTGATGATCTGCGGGTGCCAGTCCAGCTCCATCAGAGCCTTCCACACGCCCACCTGATAGCTGCCGCGTGCTCCGCCGCCGGCCAGCACCAGCGCTTTGCACGGAGTGGTTTGGTTTTCCATACTGCCTGCCTCCCTGTCTGTCTTTGCTGAAATTATACCATATTTTCCGGAAAATTTCTCCCCGTTTTTTGGTTCCTCACGGCTTTTATACGGCTAAGATCCGTGGTATACTGGGCAGGAATCATCTTGAAGGAGGAACTTTGCCCCATGCGCTGCAAGCAATGGATCTTTGATATGGACGGCACCCTCACCGACAGCATGACCGTGGTGTGGCGGGGTGCCCCGCTGGCGCTGCTGCAGCGCTATGGCCGCACGCCCAAAGCAGACCTGAACGACGTGCTGCTGACCATGGGCATGGCCGACGGTGCCCGCTACCTCATCCGAGAATACGACCTGCCCCTGACCGAGGCGGAATATTACGACGTGATGCGGGACGTGATCGCCCAGCTGTACGAAACGGTGGACCTGAAGCCCGGTGTGCGCACCCTGCTGGCAAAGCTGCAGGCCGAGGGGGCCCGGCTGTGCCTGTGCTCCAACACCTGGTCCGACCAGTGCCGCACCGTGCTCACCCGGCTGGGCATCGCGGACTATTTTTCCTTCATCGTGGAGGCGCAGGGCGTGCTGCACAAGAGCCGCCCGGAGGTGTTCTTCGAGTGCATGCACCGGCTGGGCGGGGCCGCCCCCGCCGCCTGCGCCGTGTGCGAGGACGCCATTTACGCCGCTTCCACTGCCCACAAGGCCGGGTTCACCGTGCTGGGCGTGCAGGACGCCGCCAGTGCCGACGATGCCCCTGCCATGGCGCAGGTGTGCGACCAGTTCCTGCCGGACTGGACCGCACTGGACTGGACAAAGATCTGAGAAATTTTTCCGCAAAAAACACGCCGGCGTTCCAGCTGTGGGAGCACCGGCGTGCTGTTATTTCAGGCTGTATTTCTGCTGCTGCACCCATTGCTGGAAGGCGTCCCGCACGGCACCCTCCCGCCCGCGGGGGATGGAGATGCGGGCCCCGCTGCGCATGCGCAGCTCCCCGGCAGAAAGCAGGTCCGCCTCGGCCAGATTGACCACATAGGAGCGGTGGGGCTGCAAAAAGCGCCCATCCGCCAGCAGAGGCTGTGCCACCGCAGAAAACGGCACCCGCAGCGACAGGGTGGGCACGTCCTCCCCGCTGGTGAGGTGGAAGTGCACGATGTGGTGGGTGCACTCCAGATATTCGATGCCCGCATAGGGCAGCGCCCGCAGGCCCTCGGCGGTGTTCACCGTGACGGACGGGCCGTATTCCGGCTCGGTGGCGCGGGCCAGCAGGGCCGAAAGCTCCCGCTGGCGCACCGGCAGCAGCAGATATTGCAGCGCATCCACCTTGTAGGCGCTGTAAGCGTGGGCCGTGGTGCGGGCCACAAAGGCCAGCGGGGCCCGGCGGCCCCGGCGGCGCAGCTCCCCGGCAGCCGCCAGCCCCACCGGCGCAGCCGAGCCGGAAAGCTCCAGCAGGTACAGGTCGTACCGCACGCCCTCCCCGTCCTTCCGCAGCAGGGCGTCGGTGTCCGGCAGGTGTTCCACGATGCAGGCGTCCGCTCGCCGGGCAAAAAATTCCATGCACTGGCGTTCCAGCCCGCTGCGCAGGCCCGCGTCCGGGCTGCACACCGCAATGTGAAAGATCACAGGATCCCTCCTCTTCAAACCCGCCCTTGCATTTTGCGCGGTGCGGGGGTATAGTAATCAAAAAACAACAAAGGAGACGCCGCCATGTCAAAGCCCCTTGTCAGCATCATTCTGCCCGTGTACAACGCCCAGAACCACATCGCCCGCTGTCTGGAGAGCATCTGCGCCCAGAGCTGGCAGAACATCGAGGTCATCGTGCTGAACGATGGCTCCAAGGATCAGAGCCTGCCCGTGTGCGAAGCGTTCCGCGCAAAGGACGAGCGCATCGTGCTGGTGGACAAGGCCAACTCCGGCGTGTCCGACACCCGCAACCTGGGCCTGAAGCTGGCCAGCGGCAAGTATGTGCAGTTCGTGGACAGCGACGACTATATCGACCCGGACTTCACCGAGCATCTGGTCACCGCTGCCGAACAGAACAACGCCGACCTGGTCATCGCACCTTACAAGATGGTGATCCCCGCCGGGGCCACCAAGCCCGAACAGGTGCTGGAAAAGCTGCAGGACGACCTTGGCGTGATGCACGTTGCCCGCCCGCCGGAGGTGCGGGTGTACGGCTTTCTGCCCGAGGGCGTGTACGACAAGGACACCTTTGCCCGCCGCCTGATGGACAAGCCCGCCTCCTATTTCTACAGCGTGCTGTGGAACAAGCTCTACCGCCGCGAGATGCTGCTTGCGCACGACATCCGGTTCACCAGTGAGATGCGCTGGGCCGAAGATCTGGTGTTCAACATGCAGTACATCCAGTACGCCGGGGTGTTTGCTTCCATTGCACAGCCGGGCTACTACTATGTGCAGAATCCCCAGAGCATCTGCCACACCCAGATCAACCCCGCCACCCTCGTGCAGAACAAGATCCAGGTGTTCCGCTACTACACCGAGCTGTACACCCGGCTTGGCATCTACGAGGAGGTGCGGCCCCAGCTGTACAAGTTCCTGGTGGACATTGCCGAGAGCACTTACCCTTCCGGCCCCTTCAAGGAGGTCATCGACGAGGCCAAGGCCTACTGGAAGGATGCCCGCGAGGACGTGCAGACCCGCACCGCCGAAGCGCGCGAGCGCTGGAACGACATGCGGGAGGAGCTGCGGGAAACGGCGCAGGAACGCAGTGCCGAGTGGAAGGCCCGGCACGACAGCGACCCCAAAGAATAAGCAAAAACAACAAACGGGAAGCCGCAGGAGCTTGCACGCTCCGGCGCGGCTTCCCGCTTTTTTATGCGATGTTCAGCGGCCGGGTGCTCAGCAGCCGATGGCGGCGCACTTCTTGGCCAGCCACTCGCGCTCCTCGTCGTTCAGGCGGGGTGCCAGCTTCTCGAACACCTGACGGTGGTAGTTGTTCAGCCAGTCCAGCTCGTCCTTGGTCAGCACACCGGGCACGATGGGAGAAGTGGCGATGGGCACGAACATGATCGGCTCAAAGCCCAGGAAGGTGCCGTACTGGTTGTCGGCCTTGTGCACGCACACCAGCTCGTTCTCGATGCGGATGCCCACCAGATCGGTCTCGTACACGCCGGGCTCGTCGGTCACGATCATGCCCGGGCGCATCAGGGTGGTGTTGCGGCCGTTCAGGGCGTGGGGGCCTTCGTGGACGTTGCCCACAAAGCTGACGCTGTGGCCGGTGCCGCAGCGGTAGTTGATCAGGTGCTGCCACAGCGGTTCACGGGCGATGGTGTCGATCATATGGCAGTCGCAGTAGTCCAGCCAGACCGCCTTGGCGATGTCGATGTGGCACTGCAGGGTCCAGGTGTAGAACTTGCGCTCGTCCTCGGTCAGCTCACCCAGCGGGTAGGTGCGGGTGATGTCGGTGGTGCCGTCCATGTAAGTGGCACCGCTGTCCACCAGCAAAAAGCCCTTGCGCTGGAGCTTTGCGTGGTCCTCCGGGGTGGCGTGGTAGTGCATCATGGCTGCGTTGCCGCCGTAGGCCGCAATGGTGCCAAAGCTCTCCACAATAAACTTGTCGGTGGCGGAGCGGTACTTGTGCAGGATCTCGTCCACGGTCAGCTCGGTCAGCTCTTCGCCGGCTTCCAGACGCTTTTCCAGCTCGATCTGGAACCGCACCATAGCCACAGCGTCGCGCAGGTGGGCTTCCTTGTCGTGGGTCAGCTCCACCTCGTTCTTCACGCCCTTCATGGGCAGCAGCGGGTCGGCCAAGTCCTTCACGGTGAGGGCGGCGTTGTTCTCCAGCACCTGATACACGGCATAGTTCACGGTGGCGCTCTCTGCCAGCACGGTCTGGGGCTCGGTCTCAGCGGCCATGAAGTCCAGCACACTGTCGTACTCGGCCAGGATCACACCGTTGGCTTCCAGTTCCGCCTTTGCCTCCGGGGTCACGCGGGCGGTGTGGATGAACAGCACGGCGCGGTCCGGGGTGACATAGCAGTAGGCCATGGCGTAGGGGGTGCACTCGATGTCCATGGCGCGCAGGTTCAGCAGCCAGGCAAGGTTGTCCAGCTTGCCCACCAGCTGGGCGGTGCAGCCCAACTCGGCCAGCTTTGCACGCAGCTGGCCCAGCTTTTCGGCCGGGGAGAAGCCTGCGTATTCCTTGGGCAGGATCCAGGCCGGGGTAGCGGGCAGAGCCGGGCGGCCCTCGGTCCACAGCTCATCCTCCAGGAACAGGGTCTTGATGGCGGCGTTCTTGGTTTCCAGCGCCTTCTTCACGCTGTTCACCAGCGCGCAGCTGGCGGTCAGACCGCACAGGCCCAGCTTTCCGCCCTCAGGCACCACCTTGGCGCAGTATTCCTCCACGGTGGGCACGCCCGGCTCACCCATCTTCATCAGCTGGATCTCGGTGCCTGCGATCTCCTTCTCGGCCTGCACAAAGTAACGACCGTCGGCCCAGACAGCACTCTCGGTCATGGTGACCACAAAGTTGGAGTTTTCACCATGGAAGCCGGAGAAGTAGGTCAGGGAGGTGTAGTGGTCGGGCAGGTACTCGCTGGAGTGGGGGTCGCCCACCGGGATCAGGTACACGTCCACACCGTTTGCCTGCATGGCGGCACGCAGAGCGGCCAGCCGTTCGGGAACTGTATTCATGCTCATAGAAAAGCCTTCTTTCTCATATTTGCCGGAAGAACGTCCGGCGGCGGTGGTTTGCTACTGCATATTGTAGCATTCCGGCGCAAAGAATGCAATGCGGGAGTGTCGGCTGCATCCTGCGGGGGCTGACCGCCTGCCGGTCGTTGACCGTCCGTTGGCGGGGTCTTGCCGTCCGGGGGCGTCCGTCCCTCTGCCGGAGCCTGCCCCTTGCCGAATCGCTGCCCGCCGGGGCCGCCGGTTCCCCTTATTTGTCGTCCAAAACGCGAAAACGCAACCAAATTGCAAAAAATGTTACAATTTTTTCTTGAAAAAGGCCGTTTTCCCATTGACAGGCTTGCTATAATATTGACAGGCTTGCTATAATAGAGATGTAAGATTTTACGGGCCAGCGCTCTGCGGCTCTGTCTGCTAACAAAGAAAGAGGCATTCAAACTATGACCAAAATTGATATTTTTTCCGGCTTCCTGGGCGCCGGCAAGACCACTCTGATCAAAAAACTCATCAAGGAGGCCTTTGCCGGCCAGCAGGTCGTTCTGATCGAGAACGAGTTCGGTGAGATCGGCATCGATGGCGGCTTCCTGAAGGAGTCCGGCATCCAGATCAATGAGCTGAACGCCGGCTGCATCTGCTGCTCTCTGGTGGGTGATTTCCGCACCGCCCTGCAGCAGGTGGTGGAGCAGTACCACCCCGACCGCATCGTCATCGAGCCCTCCGGCGTGGGCAAGCTGAGCGACGTGACCCGCGCCGTGGAAGGCGTGGCCGAGCACCTGGATGTGCAGCTGAACAGCTTTGTCACCGTGGCCGATGTGAACAAGGTCAAGATGTATATGAAGAACTTCGGTGAGTTCTACGACGACCAGATCAGCCATGCAAGCTGCATCCTGCTCAGCCGCACCCAGACCGCCAGCGAGGAGAAGATCGCCGCCGCCGTGGCCATGCTGCGCGAGAAGAACCCCACCGCCACCATCGTGACCACCGCATGGGACGAGCTGACCGGTGAGCAGATCCTGAAAGCCATGTCCACCAAGGACGACTTCAAGGCAGAGCTGATCGCCATGGCCGCCAAGGCAAACGAGAAGCACGCCGAGGAGGACGAGGAAGAAGAGCACCACCATCATCACCATCACGACCATGACGAGGACGATGACCACGACGAGCATGAGCACCACCATGATCACGATGAGGATCATGACCACGAGGAGCATTGCTGCTGCGGCCACCACCATCACGATGACGACGATGATGAGGACGAGCACGAGCATCATCATGAGCACGGCGGCCACTGCTGCTGCGGCCATCACCACCATCATCATGACCACGACGCCGATGAGGTGTTCACCAGCTGGGGCGTCGAGACGGCCCGCAAGTTCACCAAGGCCGAAGTGGAGCACGCCCTCACCGAGCTGGACACCGGCAATTACGGCATGATCCTGCGCAGCAAGGGCATCGTGGACGGCGGTGCCGACGGCTGGCTGGAGTTCGACTATGTGCCCGGCGAGTGGGAAGTGCGTGCCCGCGGCGCCGACGTGGGCGGCAAACTGGTGGTCATCGGCTCCAAGCTGAACGAGAAGGCCATTGCAGAGCTGTTCGGCTGCTGAGATGTAAAAGAAGGAGAAACCATCCATTATGGCAAAAGAAATTCCGGTCTACCTGTTTGTGGGCTTTCTGGAAAGCGGCAAGACCAAATTCATTCAGGAGACCTTTGAGGACCCCAACTTCGACTCCGGCGACAAGACCCTGCTGCTGATCTGCGAAGAGGGCGAAGAAGAGTACAACCCCAAGAAGTTCGCCTTCCCCGGTGTGACCGTCAAGGTGATCGAGGACAAGGCAGAGATGAACCCGCAGAACCTGGCCAAGCTGGAAAAGGAATCCGGCGCAGGCCGCGTGGTCATCGAGTACAACGGCATGTGGCTGCTGCAGGAGCTGGCCGATGCCCTGCCGGAAAACTGGCTGGTGTACCAGTGCATCGCCACCGTCGACGGCACCACCGCCCTGACCTATGCCCGCGACAACTCCATGCGCAGCCTGCTGCTGGACAAGATCGCCCGCAGTGAGCTGATCGTGTTCAACCGCGCCGAAGCCGTGAACAACGACGAGGCCCGGCAGGAGCTGCACAAGCTGGTGCGTCAAGCTTCCCGCAAGTGCGACATCGCCTACGAGTTCAAGGACGGCAGCGTGGCCTATGACGACATCCCCGACCCGCTGCCCTTCGACGTGAACGCCCCGGTCATCGACATCCATGACGACGATTTCGGCATCTGGTACATGGACTGCCAGGACGAGCCCCAGAAGTACACCGGCAAGACGGTCAAATTCCTGGCACAGGTGTGCCAGACCAACCGCGCCGGCAAGAACAGCTTCGTGCCCGGCCGCTTTGCCATGACCTGCTGCGTGCAGGATATCCAGTTCGTGGGCTTCCCCTGCAGCTACGACGGCTACAAGGCTCTGGAGCAGCGCAGCTGGGTGCGGGTGACCGCCAAGGTGAGCTACAAGTTCCACAACATCTACCGCGGCAAGGGCCCGGTGCTGACCGCCATTTCGGTGGAGCCTGCCGAAAAGCCGCTGAATGAAGTCGTAACGTTCTCTTAACGTTCTGATCGATCTGTAAACAGGAGGTTCTGGCATGAAAACACTGTTCCGCATTCTGGGCACGGCCGCTGCCGTGGCCGTCACCGGTGCCGCCATCGTGGCACTGGACAAGATCCTGAACCAGAAAGACCCGCTCCATGTGGAGGAGGTCGAGTTTCCCGAAGAAGCCGAGCAGGACGCCGCCGAGGCCGAAAAGACCGCCGAGGCCTACGCCGAAGCAGAGGCCAAAGCAGCGGACGATGCCGCAGAGCAGCCCACCGCCCCGGCCGAAGCCGACGCCCCGGAAGCTCCTGCCGAGCCCGCTGCCGAGGCACCCGCCGCAAACAAGCCGGTGGCCCTGCCGGACCTGAGCGAAGAGCGCCCGGTGTATGACCCCGAGGCCCCGAACCCCAACCCCGTGGAGGCCGGCCCCGCCGTCGCCCCCAAGGACGAGAACGGCAAGTTCGACGCCACCAAGATCGCTGACGCCAGCGATTTCGGCGACTGGGAAGAGCAGGGCTGCAAGGGCTGATCTCCCGTAACAGCAAAGAGGACGATGCATAACGCATCGTCCTCTTTTTTCATTCGCCTCTTGCCAGCTGCTGCAGCTTTGGCTTGTCCAGCACCTGCACCCCGCCGCGGTACAGCCGCACCCAGCCCTCCTGCGCGAAGTATTTGAGCATCCGGCTCACCACCTCGCGGGCAGAGCCCATGTACTTTGCCATCTGGTCGTGGGTCATGCGCACCTCGTCGCCGCCGGTCTTGGCCAGCTCGTCGGTGAGAAAGATGGCCAGCCGCCGGTCGGCGCTCATGAACAGGATCTGCTGCATCGTCCACATGGTGTCGGAAAAGCGCTCTGCCGTGAGCTGGTAGGCGTAGCAGCGCACATAGACATTCTGCTGCATCAGACGGCGGAAGATGCCCGCGCTGATGCACAGTGCCTCGGTGTCCTCCTCAGCGTCGATGTACAGGTCCACATTCACCGAGTCCATCACACAGGACGCCGACAGGATGCACACCTCCCCGCCGAACAGGCGGTAGAGGGTCACGTCCCGGCCGTCCTCCGACAGCAGATAGGCCCGCAGCTGGCCGGTGCGCAGCAGCAGGATGCCCACACAGCTTTCCAGTGGGCTGTGCACCCGGGCCCCTTTGCGGTAGTGCACCGGGCGGGTGTAGCGGCAGAGCATCTCCTGTTCGTCGGCGGTCAGCTGCGCCCAGAAGGGGAACGCGCAGGCCAGACAATTGCGGTCCTCCGGGGTCTTTTGCATGGTACTCATCCTTTCCGCAGGGCCTTGGCGGCCTCCGTGCCGGCCTGTGCCCCCTCGTATACAGCCTTTGCCACCTGCAGCAGGCCGCCGGTGCAGTCCCCGGCAGCGTACAGGCCGGGCACGGTGGTCTGCATCTTCTCATCCACTACGATGCGGCTGCCCTCCACGGCGGCCCCGATTTTGCGGGCCAGCGCAGTGCTGCCCGCCACGCCCAGCGCCACGAACACACCGGACAGGGCAACCTCCTGCCCGTCGGACAGCTGCACCCCGGTGACCACCTGTTCGCCCAGAACAGCCTCCACCTTCTGCGGGTATACGGTCACCTCCGGCGGGAATTCTGCGGTCAGCGGCATGCCGTTGGTCAGCAGGCTGACGCTTTTCACCACCGGCAGCAGGGCCTGCACCTCGTGCAGGGCATAGGCTCCGCTGCCCAGCACGGCCACATCCTTGCCGCGGTAGAAAAAGGCGTCGCAGACGGCACACCAGCTCACGCCGTGGCCCTCCAGCCCGGCAAGGCCCGGAATGCGCGGCACTGCACGGGAGGCCCCCGTGGCCAGGATCACCGCGTCCGCCGGGTAATCTTTCCCTATGGTTTCTACCGTGAGTTTATCCGTATAGGTCAGCCCCACGGCTTCGGCGGTCACAAACCGCACCCCCAGGCGTTTGGCGTTCTCGATGCTGCGGCGCTCCAGCTCTGCGCCGGAAACCGGCTGAGCAAGGCCGTAGTAGTTTTCGATCTTCTCGGCCCGGTCCAGCGCACCGGGGCCTTTGGTCAGCACGGTGGTGTCCACCCCTGCGCGGACCGCATACAGTGCGGCGGACACGCCCGCCGGGCCGGAACCTACGATCACAATGTTGGACATGGTTGGTCCTCCTTTTCAGAGTCACGATTTAAAATGGCCTCCGCTTCGCTCTGGCCATGATCAGAGGAAACATGATTTTTAATTTGCGGATGGGGTCGCAGCGGGCAGCTTCACCACATCCACTGCATCGGAAACTTTTCTTATAGTATACACCTTTTTCCGCAAAACTTCTGTGACCGGGTCGCAAAAAGCAGCCTTTTGCCGCTGCGGGGCACTTTTCAGCCGGAAAAGAGTGTGTTATACTGGGTTTGTTTCTCTGATTTTCTGCCATGGAGGCTTTTTATGACCAAGCAGCGCATTCTTTTCATTACCACCGGCGGCACCATTGCCAGCGTACATACTCCGCAGGGCCTCCGGCCCGTGCTCAGCAGCGACGAGCTGCTGGCCCATCTTCCGGAGCTCAACGACCTGTGCATCCCGGAAACGCTGGCCCTGTGCAGCATCGACAGCACCGACCTCGGCCAGGAACACTGGCTGATGATGGCCCGCGCCATTCAGGAGAACTACGCCCTGTACGATGGTTTCATCATCTGCCACGGCACCGATACGCTGGCCTATTCCGCAGCGGCACTTTCTTACCTCATCCAGAACGCGGACAAGCCCATCATCCTCACCGGTGCCCAGCAGCCCATCTCCAACGAGATCACCGACGCCAAGAAAAACCTGCGCGACAGCGTGATCTGTGCACTGGACCCGGGCAGCCGGGGCGTGATGGTGGTGTTTGGCGGGCACGTCATTGCCGGCACCCGTGCCAAAAAGAACAAGACCATCAGCTACGACGCCTTTGCCTCGGTCAACTTCCCGGAGCTGGCACTGGTGCAGGGCGACCGTCTGGTGCGCTATGTGCCTTCGCCCTGGCCCACCGGCCCGGTGGAGTTCGGCCGCGCCATGAACCCCCGGGTGTTCCTGCTCAAGCTCATCCCCGGCATGGACCCCGGCATGATCCCGGAGATCTTCCGCCTGTACGACTGCGTCATCGTGGAGAGCTTCGGCGTGGGCGGCATCCCGCAGCGGCTCATGGACGCCTTTGCCGAGGGGCTGGGCCACTACGAGCAGACCCACAAGGTGCTCATCCTGACCACGCAGGTGACCTATGAGGGCAGCGACGTGGGCGTGTACGAGGTGGGCAAGCGGGTGAAGAACCGATTCCGCTTCCTGGAAGCCCATGACATGACCATCGAAGCCGTGGTCACCAAGAGCATGTGGCTGCTGGCCCAGAACTGCGACAGCTTCGACCAGCTGCAGCAGCGGTTCTACCGTCAGGTGAACTTCGATACCTTCTATCACTGAGCAAAAAGCTCCTCCGCCCATGGCACAGCGCCATGACGGGGGAGCTTTTTCCGATCAGAATACCAGCTGCACCAGCAGCACATAGCACAGGGTGCCGCCCGCCACGCTGAGCAGCGTTTCGTGCTTCCATTTGTGCAGGGCAACGGTCACCAGCAGCGCAATGGCCTCCGGCGCGCCGTGGCTGCCTGCAAAGGGCGTGACGCTCTTGAGGCAGTAAACGATCAGCATGCCAAAGATGGCGGCGGGCAGCACCCGCCCCAGATACCGCACCACCTCCGGCGGCTGCTGGTCCTTGGACGAGAACACTACAAAGGGCAAAAAACGGGTCAGCATCGTGGCGGCCGTGCACACCGCGATGGTGATGCCCATCTGAATGGCCGTCATACGCCGGTCTCCTCCTTCCGTTTGTCCGCTTCGGTGCCTTCGGCTTTCTCAATGGGCTTGCGCAGGGCCAGCAGCAGCACCAGAATGCAGGCCATGGCAGGCAGCAGGAAGCTGCCGGAACCGAACACCGCCAGACACACCAGCGGGGCCGCAATGCCGATGAGGGCACTGTAATGCTGCTTATCCTTTTCCCACTGGTTCAGGAAGATGACCGTGAACATGGCTGTCATCACAAAATCCACGCCCTCGGTGCTGAAGGGCAGGATGGAGCCCACCGCTGCGCCCAGCCCCGCGCTGGCCACCCAGTAGAACTGATCCAGCAGGGTAATGAAGAACATGAACCAGCCCTTGTCCACCCCTTCCGGCGGCTCTGCCGAACAGGTGATGGAAAAGGTCTCGTCGCTCATGGCAAAGATCATGTAGAAGCTGCGCAGACCGTAGCCCTTGTAGCGCTCCAGCATGGCAAGGCCGTAGAACAGATGCCGCGCCTGGATCATCAGCGCCATCAAAAAGGCCGAAAGGGGCGAGAACGCGCTCAGCAGCAGGCTTGCCAGCACAAATTCCAGCGAACCGCCGTAGACCACCGTGCCCATGAGCATGGGCATCCACACCGGCAGGCCCAGCGACTGCACATAAATGCCATAGCCCATCCCCAGCACAAAATAGCCCGCCAGCACCGGGATGGTCTGCGGTGTGGCGGCGCGCAGTGCCCGCCATACGGTGCTCTGCCGCCTTGTCAGTTGTTGTCCGGTTGCATATTCCATTGGTCTTCCCTCAAAAAAAAACAGCATAGGGCCTTTGACCGCAGCCGCAGTGCTGCCGTCAAACCCACTTTTTCGATATGTAGATGTCTGTATTATTATAGCAGGTTTCACGGCTTTTGCAAGAGTAGTGGCCCTGCTGCCATGGAAACCAGTTTTCCGCATGAAGGCTTCCCCTGCCGGTGCTGATCATCATGACGGTGCTCTCCCTCGCCGCACGCCTTGCAGGCTACGGCTCCGCGCT
>ENA-ORKV01001383-ORKV01001383.1-human-gut-metagenome-genome-assembly--contig:-NODE-1383-length-18580-cov-2.873588_pt1 | contig 18580 bp, 14 predicted proteins | sample MGYA00243058_ERZ508805 | MGnify/ENA primary metagenome ERZ508805 (study PRJEB26277, sample SAMN04329770) | human gut metagenome | biome: human-associated habitat | host: Homo sapiens | place: USA... | reverse complement strand
CCCTTTTCCAGGATCATACGTGTGTTGATCGGCACCGGATACTCGGATACACCGAGAATGGACATGGTTCCCTCCGGCTGGATATAATCGATCATCTGATTGATCGCACTCTGGGAGGCTGCTCCACCCACGCACTCAAAGGCATGGTCTACGAGCATGTCCTTCGGAATGTCATTGACATTGAAGGTTGCATCCGCAAATGTAAAGGAAGACATCTTCTCCTCACTTACGCCGAAAATATAAAGCTTTGTATCCGGAAAGGTTGCCTTAAATAACACAGATGTGATATAGCCAAGGTTACCGTCGCCCCAGATACCGACTATGTTACGGCGCTTATGTGCGAAACGATCAAAACGGAGTACCGCATGCATGCTGACGGATACCAGCTCTGTAAATGCGGCGATCACCTTGTCGATCGACGGATCGAGTGCCACAACCCTGTCGTGTGTCAGAACGACATGCTCCTGCATAAAGCCATCGAAGCCACTGGCACGGAACTTGCTGGAACGCAGATAATTTTCTGCGATCACGTCATCCTTCTCTACCGGTGTGTTGGGGATCATGATCACGCTGTCCCCCGGCTTAAAGATCCCCTGCGGGTCGTATACAACATCTCCGATTCCTTCATGGATCAAAGCCATCGGAAGCTTCTTAGCGAGTACCTCTGCCGGTCTTGCGCCCTGATAATAGCGCTGATCTGCATGACAGATCGACAAATGTGTCGGTCTGACGATCACTTCATCTCCCTGCAGACTGATATCCTGAAATGCAATCTCAAATCTACGGGGTGCCACTAAACGATATATCGTATTTAACATAAAAATCCTTTCTGCCCTTCGGCACAAACTATTTCCTGTTCATTTACTTTCCGTTCTTCGGATCATTCAACAATGATTCTGCAACTCTCAGATCATATGGATATGTGATCTTGGTATTATATACCTCTCCCTCGACAAGATAAACCTGCTCTCCCTTGATCACAAAGATCTTGGACGCGTCGGTAAGGATCTCCTTCTCCTCCTCGGTCAGTGACAGATATAACTCCTTGAGCTTCTTGGCGCCAAAAGTCTGTGGAGTCTGTCCCTGATACATCTTGGAACGATCCGGAACAGAGGTGATCACCTTTCCGTCCTCGCTGTGTACAATCGTATCAGTTGCCGGGATTACCGTATCACAGGCACCGTACTGAAGACCATACTTGATATTCTCCTCGATGATACGATATGTCAGGAACGGACGAACCGAATCGTGTGTTACGATCAGTGTATCATCATCCAGTCCATAGTTTTCCTCAATATAAGCAATGGAATTCATGATCGTCTCATTACGTGTAGAACCTCCCCGTAACACCTTGACAGCTGCTCCTGCTTCTCCGAGATACTTTTTCAAAAGGTTCTTGGTATGCTCGATCCACTCCATCGGAGTCAGAACAATCAGCTCCTGAAACGAATCATGCATCAAAAATTTCTCTACCGTGTGAATGAGGATCGGCTTTCCTCCAATCTTCAAAAACTGCTTCGGCTTCTCAACATTTCCCATGCGGCTGCCGACACCGCCGGCAAGAATCACTCCAAATACCATGTTTACTCTCCTTATCCCAGATTACTCTGTATAATTGCTGTTGATATAATTCACTAATCCCTCTGCCTTGATGATCTTCTGCATGAACGGAGGGAATGCCTGACCCTGATACTGTGTTCCTTTTGTCTTGTCCACGATCACACCGCTGTCAAAATCGATCTCAACCGTATCTCCTGCCTCGATCTCCTTCGCCGCCTCCGGACACTCGATGATCGGAAGTCCGATGTTAATGGCATTTCTGTAAAAGATACGCGCAAATGTCTCTGCAATAACGCAGCTGATCCCGGAAGCCTTGATCGCGATCGGTGCATGCTCTCTGGATGAACCGCATCCAAAGTTCTTGTTGGCTACCATGATATCCCCCTTCTTTACTCTATTAACGAAGTCCGGATCGATATCCTCCATACAGCTTTTGGCTAACTCTGCCGGATCTGATGAATTCAGATAACGTGCAGGAATGATTACGTCTGTATCTACATTATCTCCATATTTATGAACTGAACCACATGCTTTCATAGTTAATCCTCCATTCTCTATTCTACAGACCCAGATCAGATGGCTGGGAAATTTTACCGGTAACTGCACTTGCCGCAGCAACTGCCGGGCTTGCAAGGTATACCTCAGACTCTACATGTCCCATACGTCCCACAAAGTTACGGTTCGTTGTGGAAACAGCGCGCTCGCCCTTTGCCAAACAGCCCATGTGACCGCCGAGACAAGGTCCGCATGTCGGTGTACTTACCACTGCTCCAGCCTCGATAAATGTCTGTACAAGACCTTCCTCGATTGCCTGCATATAAATGCTCTGTGTTGCCGGGATCACGATCGCACGGATACCGTCTGCCACCTTGCGGTCCTTTAATACGCTTGCAGCCTCTCTCAGATCTGAAATACGTCCGTTTGTACAGGAACCGATTACAACCTGATCAATCGTAACGTCTCCTGCCTCATCAACCGTCTTGGTATTCTCCTGATATTGGCAATAGAGAAACGGTCATCCATGGAAAGGCTTGCAACTCCGTCTCCCGCAAACTCCATAGAACGATACAGTGCACCATCCACACCGATCATACCGATGATGTGAAGGATCACGTCCTTACCGCTGACCCACTTGGAAAGCTTGCCGGTCAGCTCGATTCTGATTGCAGAAGGAACCTTGAACCATGCCTGTCCGGTGATCATACCACAGCCCATATCTGTACTTCCTACACCTGTAGAGAATGCACCCAATGCCCCGTATGTACATGTGTGGGAATCTGCACCGATGCAGACATCTCCTGCTACGATCAGTCCTTTCTCCGGAACAAGCGCATGCTCGATACCCATCTGTCCTACCTCAAAATAATTCGTAATATCATGCGCCTTGGCATATTCACGGACACACTTGCAGTGTTCCGCAGACTTGATATCTTTATTTGGTGTAAAGTGATCCGGAACAAGGGCAATTTTATCTTTATCAAATACTGTCTTCTTGTTGAGCTTTTCAACCTCGTGAATCGCTACCGGACCGGTAATATCGTTAGCAAGAACGAGATCAAGATCTGCCATGATAAGCTGTCCCGCCTGAACAGACTCCAATCCTGCATGTGCCGCTAAAATCTTCTGCGTCATTGTCATTCCCATAATTTAATTGCCTCCATTCTCTTAATACAACCAGGTCAAACCTGACAAAACTCTTTTAATCATATCACAAAAGCTGATTTCTGTAAATCTTTGAAGTTTTTTTCCCGAAATGAAATTTTCTATGCAGTACGGTCCACACAGATCACAAGCTCCACGCCCGGATGATTCTCCTTCACATGCCTCTGAAGCCGCTCAATCAACTCCTTCTCGTCAATCCGGCAGGAGTACGGCTCCTGAATATCAAAAAACAGTCTTATATGTCCGGTACACCGCACCATTCTGAAATCATGCAGCGAAAGTCCCGGATCCATCAGCTTTAAATCTTCCTCCATCTCCTTTTTCATGGTCAGAGACTCCTCATCACTCGCCCAGATCGGATCCATATGGATCACAGCAGAACAGCCCAGCTGATCCGAAAGCTGATGCTCCACTTCATCGACCACCTCATGCAGCTCGGCAAGACTTCCGTCCACCGGCACCTCCGCATGCAGGGAAAGCATGATACGCCCCGGTCCGTAATTATGTACCACCAGATCATGCATTCCAAGGATCTCCTTGTGCGAAAGAACAATCTCATGCACCTTCTCCACAAAGCACTCCTCTGCCGGTTGTCCCAAAAGCGGATTGATCGTATCCTTCGCCGCACTGATCCCCGCATAGAGAATAAACAGCCCAACCAAAAGACCACAGCAGCCATCGATCTGAAGACCTGTAAAATGAGAAATAATGGTGGATAGCAGTACCACGAAGGTTGCCACTGCATCGCTGATGCTGTCCAATGCCGTTGCTCTCATCGCGGCACTTGCGATCTTATTGCCAATGGTGCGGTTATAAAGAAACATATACATTTTCACAAGGATTGAAACGATCAGCACCACAAGTGTCCATACATGCCATGAGACCTCCTCCGGATGCAGGATCTTGCCGGCCGAGGTACGCATCAGCTCCACCGCCATCAGTATAATGATCATAGAAACGATCAGTCCCGCCACATATTCCAATCTGCCGTGCCCGAAGGGATGCTCCGAATCCGGCTTCTGTCCCGCAAGCCGGAACCCAAACAAAAGGATCAGGGACGAGCCCGCATCCGACAAGTTGTTAAACGCATCAGCCGTAATTGCGATCGACTGACTCAGCCATCCTGCTAAGAGCTTCCACGCAAACAGACAGATGTTCAGACAGATCCCCACAATGCCGCACAAAATACCATACTTCTGCCGTACGACCCTGTCCTGATATTCTTTGTAGTTAACGATCCAGTGCTTTGCGATCAAGTTAATCATATCTAACCCCCAATAAAATGCGAATAGTTGTTCCACCGCGCCTTCGCACAGCAAAACAACTATCTTTATCGTTCTATTCATCTTCCGATGACAGCTTTTTTATTCGTATGCTTCTACCTTTGCATTGATGTCATCAAACAGCTTCTGTTTCAGACGAAGCACTGCATCGAATGTCTCCTCAACTGGAACCATCTCCTTGTAAGACTTATCTCTTGTTGCAAGCTCAATGCAGGACTCCTTTAAGTTTCTCGGGCTGACAACAACACGGATCGGTGCACCGATCAGATCGGCATCGGAGAACATTGCGCCCGGACGTACATCACGGTCATCGTAGATCACATCCACGCCTGCGTCTGTCAACTTCTGATACATTTCATCAGAAACCTTCTTCGTCTCCTCATCATCCACACGAAGACAACATACCTCCACTTCCCATGGAGCAATAGAGATCGGCCAGATCGGACCGTAATCGTCATGCTTTGCCTCACAAATGGATGCTGCCAGACGACCGACACCGATACCATAGCAACCCATGATCGGATACTGAAGTTCACCATTCTCGTCTGTATACTGCATATTCATAGACTTAGTATACTTTGTACCAAGCTGGAAAATATTACCAACCTCAATACCACGCTTGATCGTGATCGAAGGCTTTCCACAGCAAGGACAGATACCACACTCACGGATCTTGGAAATATCATGGTATGTTACCTCTCCAAGCTCACGCGCAAGGTTTAAACCTTTATAATGATAGCCCTCCTTATTGGCACCGGCAATCATGGACTCAATGCCCTTTAAGGACACATCGATGTATACCTCTGCCTTGTCTGTGATCTGATATGGTCCGATATAACCGGCAACCAGTCCACAGTCGTCTGTGATATCTGCCGCATGGATCTCCTCACCGACAAGGTTACGAAGCTTTGTCTCATTGATCTCATAATCTCCTCTGACAAATGCAACCACATAGGTATCGTCAGAGTTCTTCTGATATACAACTGCCTTGCAGGATGTCTCCACATCACTCTTTAAGAATGCACATACATCCTCTATCGTCTTGCAGTCCGGTGTCTCGATGCATTCAAGCTCCTCTGCCTGACCCGGCTTATTCTCAACGATCGTCTTGGCGGCCTCCATATTTGCACGGTAATCACACTCGGTACAAAGCACGATGGAATCCTCTCCAACCGGTGTAAGAAGCATAATGCCGGAATCGGATGCCACAGTAACAACCTCAGGGATACCGGCTTTCTGGAAGATGCGGTTATATGCCTTATAAGCGATATCATAATAACGCTCCAGATCCTCCTGTGATGTATGGAAAGAATAAGCATCCTTCATGGTAAACTCACGTACGCGAATCATTCCGGCACGAGGTCTTGCCTCATCACGAAACTTTCTCTGGAACTGATAGATCATAAACGGATACTTTGTATAAGTCTGCGCATATTCGCGAACCAGATGAACAGCTGCCTCCTCATGTGTCATACCGAGGACATGCTTTGCATTGTTGCGATCCGTAAAACGAAGAAGCTCACTTCCTACGCTCTCATATCTTCCGGACTCCTCCCACAGATCTGCAGGAAGAACAACCGGGAATAAAACCTCCTGTCCGTCAATCGCATCCATCTCGCTCCGGATGATATTCTCAATCTTTGCGGTAATCCTTCTCAGTGTCGGAAACTCTGAAAAAATACCATTTCCCACATACTTCATATAACCGCCGCGCACCATCAGTGCATGGCTGTCGATCACACAATCCGCCGGTCTTTCTTTAAACCGTGAACCTACCAACTTAGATACTTTCATTTCTGCCTCCATTAAAAGACACTTGTCAGTGCCGTATTTTATTGTAAGGGTTCCATCCCCTTATCTACATCACATAACCACTCTACTGCGCAATGTCACTCTGCACCGGAGCATGCCGCGGATGATCCCGGACCATCTCCGCATAGCGGGCAATCTCCGCCAGAAGCTTGATACGCTCTGTGCTGCTCATGCTTCCCACCTTCGACATGATCGCCCCCTTCTCGGTATTGACATACTTCGGTGGCACATTATTCAGCGCAAGCGTCATCAGATCACGTCTGCACAGGGGACACGGACAGATTCCGAGACTTTCGATGTTCTCTTCAATCTCGATCCTTACAAGATCCTCCATCACATTGTGAATGCTTCTGGAATCGGCGATATCAAACATGTTATTCACACGTTTCTTCACGATGTCCGCCTCCAGCGGTTTCACGATAACATCATCCGCACCAAGCATAAACGCCTTCCTGATATCCTCCTGACGATCCGATGAGGCGATGACTAAAATCGGGATATTCTTATTGAGAGGATGCTCCTGTGTACGCCGGATCAGTTCAAAGCCATCCATCACCGGCATGACCAGATCCGTCACGATCAAATCGATCTGTCCCGGGTTTCTCTCAAGATAGGAAAATCCCTCCACTCCATTCTGTGCAGGAATGCAGTCACAGTCGTACTGCATAAACTCCTCGATCAATTCGCGCGCCACCTGATCATCATCCACCAACAGCAGTCTCTTTTTCTCCATCGTATACCCTTCCTCACCCAACAGAACCTGTCATCCTGCTTTCTTTTGTAAAAAACTATGTGAAATTATAGTACATTTCGATTTGATTGTCAAAATATGACGCAGGCGGCATTCTTACTACTCATCCTGCTCAATGGAAATGCCCGGGATCATGTTTTTAATGTCACTCAGATAATCCTCATTGTACTCCTCAGAATCCTCGTCATCCTCATCGACTTCGACCTCAAATCCTTCAATTGCGCCGCTCTTTATGATCTGGCGGCATGCATCTGCAGCAAGCTCCAGCTCCTCCTCGTCCTCGATGGATGACATGGCTGCTTCTCCGTTCTCATCCTCCTCATACTTCAGGATCTGAACCTCACCGGTCATCGTCTCCTCATCGTCCTCCAATTCAGCTGCAATGACATACTCTGTTCCAAGCTCCTCAATTTCAAAGCTTGCAAGCGGAGTCACCTTGATCTCAGTGCCATCCTCCACCTCAAGTGTAATAATAACATCCTGATCATCACCAAAGAATAATTCTGTATTTTCCTGATTCATTATCAACCTCACTTTCTGCCGGCATCTGCCCCGGCACTTTTATTATTTCTGCAAAAACCTGACCGGATCAGCTTATACTCCTGACTGCTCACGGTCTGCTTTGAAAATCCGGCTTTCTCCAAAATGGAAACTGCCTTTTCCAATCTTACCACATCCGCCTGCCAATATCCATGCCTGACAAGCCAATTTAACTGATCTTTATAATTTTTATTTTCTGTTAAGGAAGGATGCCTTGCGGCAATATGCTTTAACCTCCTCTGATAAACAAGGATCAGCCTGTCATTCCGGTCACTGCGCCAGAAGTGCCACAGCCACACCACATGCTTTCCACAGATCATCACCGGAAATGCTGTGACAAGCACTGCCGCCACAACCACGGAAATGTATATGCTTGTCCTCTTCATTTGCTGCACGATCGGTGAAGTGTCATTACCGGATGCCTTGCCTCCGGTATCATCCTGCGAATTTCCGCCGGCTCCCAGGAAATTTAAAATTCTCTTCCATAAACCATTATCCTCTTCCTTTTCGCCGGACACCGGTGTTACATCTGCCACCTGCCAGCCGAGCGACTCATCATAGACCTCCACCCACGCATGTGCGTTGGCATCAGTCACATTTACGGACACAACGGCAGTCTTTCCAACCTCGGAGGTTCCTTCATAATAAGCCTCGTATTTCTCATCGTACTCGATCGTACCTTCCTCCGATACATCCTGCGGATCCACCGCGTAGCCCTCCACATAACGCGCCGGAATTCCGATATAACGAAATGCCAGTGTTGCCGCACTTGCAAAGTGTGCACAAAAGCCGCGCCTGTTTTTCGTAAGGAAATAATTCACAAAATCCTCCTGATACGGCGTTGCCCCGGGGCGGTAAGAGTACGGGATATTTTCCTGATAATACTGTGCAAGCCTCTGTACGTTTTCCCGGACACTAAGCGATCCCGACAGTCCTGCTGCCTGACACAGTGAAGAAACTGCCTTCATATCCTCCTCCGGCACATCCCGCCAGTCTGCAAGTGCCTGCTTTCTCTCATCAGATAACCCTTTAAGCTTCTGTCCGGAAAGAGACGGATAAAATGTGTAGATAAGCTCCGCCCCCGGATAAACCTCCTGACTGATATCCTCCGAATAATACGGCAGATACACTCCCGTTGCTGCTGCCACATTTTTCACAGCGATCTTTCCTTTTCCTGTATTCTTCTTACCTTTCCGATAATTATTCTTCATGCGGTCTGTAGTGATATCCACGCGCTCCGCCACAACCTGTCCCGTTTCATCCGTCTGCCTCTGCCAGCGGTTCCGAAACGGCAGATACTCATTTCCGGTAAAGCTCTTAAAATAAATACGGTTCTGGGTATACGGTGCAAAACGTATTTTAAGATCCGTCTCATAATCATAACGGATCGCACTGACACCGCCGAGTGTTCCACTCGTCAGTCCGCCGGTATTCGGGTAGAAATTAAACAGACCGGCGATTCCAAGCATCGATACGTTTTCAACGATTTCCAGGGAATCCTTTTTCATCTGGCTCGTTCCACGGATCTGCTGATGCAGCGTGCGCGGATACAAAAGATTTGCCACACCAAGCAGCAACACACTTCCGGTCAAAACAGCACAGATTAACTGCGCCAGCCCGGCAGACGAATAGACATAGTCGATCCTTCGCTTCTTTTCTTTCCATGTATAAGCATGGTTATCAAACGTCAGCCGGTAATGACCGCCGCTTCGGATCATATAGCACAAAACTGTGCCCGCAAGCAGCATGACCGTGTATAAAAAAGAGGGTTCCTTCTCCAGATAAAGCGGCATAGCAAGCGTTCCCGCCGCCGCAAGAAGAACAATTCCACAGCGCATCTTCCGCGACACCAGAATATTGGCAATCACGCAGCAGACACAACCGATGTAGCTCATGGAGACCGTCACTGCAAAATAACGGTTTCCGACCTGTTCTCCGTAAGAGCGCATCGCATTACTGTCAAAGAACTCCGAAGCTGCCTCCGAAAGATCATTTGCCACCGAATAAAATCCACTGTTGATATATTTTCCGAGAAGACAACCCCCTGCTGCCATCACCCCCAGCAGCAACAGATAACCGATATCCTGCCATAGTTTACTGTAATAAAGAGCGGCACAGTACATGGTACAAAGAAAGATCACCACATGCAGAGCCACCCACGAAAAACGGATATCAAGTGCTGACAGATACGAGCCCATCACACCCATCACAAGCAGATAGACCAGAACGCCCTTCAAAAGAAGCGTTTTCAGCCGGTTCTCACTGCCCTGATATTCCGGACAGATCATCATTCCCTCGGTCAGTTCTATGTTCGTTATTTCATCCCTGTTCTTTTTTCTTCTAAACATTATCCCGCATCACCACCTGTACCTGACCATCCCTGTATTCCATACAAAGATATGTCCCTAAAAACGGATAGCAGTTTTTCAGATACTGCAACTGCTGTTCCTCAGCCCTTGCAGAAAGGGGAACACGCAAAATTGCCGCAAATGCCCGCTTTAATTCCTCCATATTGTCACAGCCATACTCCTCAAAGGTGTATGAGCCGGCATTCCAGATCAGCAGACATATGGGTGTTTTGCGGAACAGAAACATTCCTGCCATATCGGCAAACTTCTGTATCAGCTCTTCCGCTTCCTGCTTGTTCCCGGAAAGCTTCAAAAGGATCATCATCTGCGCGCCTGTCATGCTGACACGCTCCTTGACCATAAGCTCAGCCTGCTTTGCCGAAAGCTTCCAGTGAATATCCCGCAGCTTATCCCCCGGAATATAAGCACGAATATCATTCACCTCCGAGAAATCGCTTCCCTTTCTGTGACTTTCCTCATTCTCTGACATCCCCGCCAAAAGTCCCGGCGTCATCTGCGCCTTCGCAACTGTGATCCTAGGGATCACGGAGGTCTCACAGACTGCCAGAGCCGGCACTGTGATCTCCAAAATTCCCAGCAGATCGCGCACCCGGATGCGTTCTGCCTTTACGCGGAAGTATCCCAAACGCTTGACCCTTAACGGAATACTGCAGGTTTCCATACGATCTGCCCGGACCGGCAGAGAGATTTCAAACAGGCTGCTGCTTTCCAGAAAAATATTCTCAGCAGTAAGCGAAAGCAGACATTCTAATGATATCCATCGCCTTCCCGTAAGCTCCGCCTTAAGTTCCAGTGTCTCCCCCTGTATAACCGGTCTTTCCGAAAAACAAAGTACCACCTGTATGCTTTCGGCGAGCCTGCATGCGCCATAAACAGACACGGCAAGCACTCCAACGAGAAGCAGCACAACCATCAGAAGAAGATAACTACGAAGCACGATATAACAGCTGGCGGCTGCAAGAAGGATCAAAAGATAGCACACCAGTCTCCGCCACCGCAGACGAATCCTTCTTTTCTCTTCCATACAAACCGCCTCCTAACTGCGCGGGCTTTTCACATTCAGGATCAGCTCGCGGATGCATTCCGCCGTATCCATCCCCTCCGCTCTTGCTCTTGTCCCAAGCTTCACACGATGACCCAGCACCTCTTTTAACACGCTCTGTACATCCTGCGCCGTCACAAAATCCCTTCCCTCAAGACGTGCCATCGCTCTCGCCATGCGAAGCAGTGCGATTGACGCTCTCGGACTGGCACCCTCCGCAAAAAGTCCCGGTTTTCTCGTTTCCTCCACTAAAGAAACAATATAATCATACACAGCATCATGAACATAGATCTGCTCTGTTTCTTTCTGGAGCTGCTTTAATTCCTCTGCCGTAAGCACCCGTCTGCGTTCCTGCGCCTGCTTCCATACCTCGCCTTTTAAGATCGACACGGCGTCCTGATGAGACGGATATCCCATAGAAAGACAGATCATAAAACGATCCAGCTGGGACTCCGGCAGAAACTGTGTTCCCGAGGAGCCGCTCGGATTCTGCGTTGCGATCACGAAAAACGGATCCGGCAGTGCCCATGTCTTTCCCTCCACGCTCGCCTGTCTCTCCTCCATAACTTCAAGCAGGGCCGACTGCGTTTTCGGAGAGGTACGGTTGATCTCATCTGCCAGAAACAGATTACAGAAAATCGAACCCGGATGAAACTCGAACTCACCGGTCTTATTCTGATACATCGAAAAACCAAGAATATCACTTGGCAGAACATCCGGCGTAAACTGCACTCTGTGATAACGCAGATCAAGCGTCTTTGCAAAGGTCGTTGCAAGTGTCGTCTTTCCAACTCCCGGAATATCCTCCATCAGAATATGACCTCCGGCAAGCATCGCCGCAAACACCTTTCGTACAACATCTGATTTTCCCTGAATCACCTGATTGACTTCCTGTTGTACTCTCTTAAGCTTCTCCTGCTCCATATACATCTTCCCTTTCTAACCGTTTTCCTTCACATCCATGGCATCCCATTCTATTCCTTCTCTAAGAACACTTTCGCGTAATTCTGCTTATTCTCTTCCTTCTCGCGAAATACCTCAATCGCATCCCGCTCCTCCTGTGACAGACTGTCAAGCAATGTATTACCACCACTTCTTTGTTCCTCAAGCCTTGTCCGGACATGCGCCTGCACAGACGCCACTTCCTTTTCGAACTCTCTTGCCGAGATCAGACCACAGCCCTGTCCGCGTATGATGATCTGCTCCAGTCCATCGGAGGTTGCCACCGTTACATCATATTTCGCCCCATTTTCATGAGCAAACTTCTCTATAAACTGATCGGCAGTCTCCGCCTCCTTCGTATAAACCACATGTATATTGTGATAATCGAGGATCTCGGTCGGATGCCCCTGCACCCGGTACGCATCAAACACAACGATCAGATTGCATTTCCTGATTCCCTGATAATCACAGAGAATATCCATCAGACGTCCTCTTGCCCCGTCAATATTTACCTTTGCAAGTTCATTTAATTCTTCCCAGGCAAATATCACATTATAACCATCTACCAGAAGATATTTTTCTTTTTTCACGGCAGGCTTCTTTGCACTCTGTCCATATTCACGGACACTTGGCTGTCCGACATTACGCCTTGTCCTGTGTGAGATTCCCTTATGCGGTGTAAACCCCTCTTTCTTATTGGCATTAAAGGTTCTGTCAAGAATCGCATCGACCTCATCCACGCCGATCCACTGCTCCCCTTCACTTTCCTTACGCTCCCGCCTGATCTGATATTCTGTCCATGCATACTGCTCATACTCCGCAGCCGAACCAGGATCCAGCACACTTTCCACATGCATATATTCCGGCACTTTGTCCCATTCCACATAAAAACCGGAGCCATGACTGCAAAAAACAGAGCCGGTCGGATTTGCCATATCCTCCTCCGGGTCATAACCGTTCTGCTCGATCACCTCCTGTGCATTGTGACACGGTCCATAGCCGCCGGTCACACAGGAAAGATGACCTTCTCCCTTTGTATATGCTGCAAGCTCTCCGGCATAATCCCAAAGTGTAGAAACCGGTCCCCTCCCCTTTAACACTGCCGTATCTCCATGCAGCTGCGGAGACGAAACCTCTGCCTCCTTCTGGCTCATATCCGTCATCGCACGTCCGACATTCTCTGCCGGAACCTCCAGCACAAAATCATAATATGGCTCTAACAGCACCGACTGTGCCTGCATCAGTCCCTGACGCACGGCACGGTACGTTGCCTGTCGGAAATCACCGCCCTCTGTATGCTTCTGATGGGCGCGGCCGCCTGCCACCGTAATCTTTACATCCGTCAATGCCGACCCTGTCAGCACACCTCTGTGCGTTCGTTCCTCCAAGTGGGTCAGGATCAGTCTCTGCCAGTTCCGGTCAAGCTGCTCCTCGCTACAGCCAAGCAGACACTGCACCCCGCTTCCCGGTTCTCCCGGCTCTAAGATCAGATGCACCTCTGCATAATGGCGCAGCGGCTCGAAATGTCCGACACCCTCCACACGGTCTGCGATCGTCTCCTTATACACAATCCTTCCGGCGCCAAAGGTAACAAGCACATCAAAACGATCCTTAATGAGCGTCTGCAGGATCTCAAGCTGTACCTTTCCCATAACCTGGACCTGTATCTCCTGAAGCTCCTCTGACCAGACGATATGCAGCATCGGATCCTCCTCCGAAAGCATACGAAGCTTTGGCAGAAAGGCTGCCGGATGCACCTCGTCCGGAAGCTCCATCCGGTAAGTAAGCACCGGTTCTAAAAGCGGCTCCACCGCATCCTCCTGCACACCAAGTCCCTGTCCCGGATATGTGGCGGTAAGACCTGTAACCGCACAGACACAGCCTGCCGGCGCACAGTCCACTGCCTCAAACTTCTCGCCGGAATAGATCCGGATCTGATTCACCTTCTCTGACAGACGCACGCTTTCCTTCTCCTGCGGCATATAATCCACCAGATCCTTTACGGACAAATCTCCACCGGTCACCTTCAGATAGGTCAGACGGTTTCCCTGAATATCCCGAAGAATCTTAAAAACTCTCGCTCCAAAGTCTGTCCCATATTTGGGACTCTTCGTATATGTGGTAATACCGGAAAGTAACCGGTCTACCCCATCCATTTTCAGTGCCGATCCAAAATAACACGGGAACAGCTTTCTTTCACTGATCAGCCCGGCAATCTCTTCCTCTGCAACCTCTCCGGTCTCCAGAAAGGTATCCAGAAGATCTTCCGCACAAAGTGCCGCATTCTCATAGAGAGCGTTCTTATCCTCTGTCCCAAAATCAGTACAGCCATCCGACAACGTTTCCTTCAGCTCCGCTAACAACGTCTGTGCATCCGTCTCCGGCTGATCCATTTTGTTGACAAATAAAAAAGTCGGCACCCGGTAACGATCCAGAAGCTGCCACAGTGTTCTCGTATGCCCCTGCACGCCATCCATGCCACTCACCACGAGAATTGCATAATCAAGCACCTGAAGAGTCCGCTCCATCTCTGCCGAAAAATCCACATGTCCCGGCGTGTCGAGAAGTGATATCTCCAGTTCATCGGTCTGGAGCACTGCCTGTTTGGAAAAAATAGTGATCCCGCGTTCCTTCTCCATCGCATAGGTATCCAGAAAAGCATCCTGATTGTCCACTCTTCCCAGACTACGGATCACACCACAGGTATATAACAACGCCTCGGATAATGTTGTTTTCCCTGCATCAACATGTGCCAGTATTCCCACACACAATCGTTTCTTGTCTGTTTTCACTCTATCATCCCTCTGCTTCAATCTATATATTCTCACTATCCCAAAAACGGGACAGAACATCCTCCTGCATGTCCGCACCAAGGAATAAAATAGTTTGCCGTGAAATCCCTTCCGCAAAATACTGCGACAGATCTGCAAGCCTAATCCAGATTCTTCAGCACAGCTACTGTGATCTCGTACTGCTCCTTTACCTTTTCAAACAGCTCGTCAGCCCCGTCCAACTCCTTAGCACGAAGCTTCTCCGTCAGATCGGAGCTTACGGTAAACAGATTGTCAAAGCCGAGGTTTAGGCAGACCCCCTTTAGAGTATGCGCCGCACGAAAGGCCTCCTCAACATTCTTATCCAAAAGCTTCTCCTCCAGCTTCTGATAGCTGGCATCATCTAAAAACTTTAACACAAGCCTCTTCACAAGAGCCTCGCTTCCGCCCAGACGGCTCAGTACATTTTCGTAATTGGCTCCCATCTTCTCATAACATTCCTTTACTGTCATCACATTACTCCTCATGTATCATTTCATATTTTCTTGCTAACGCTTCAAACTCTTCTTTGGATTCCCTGAAACACTCCATCAGTTTTGGAGAAAATACACCACATTCTCCCATCAGGATCATATGATATGCCTTCTCCTTCTCAATGGCATCCTTATAAATTCTCTCACTGACCAGCGCATCGTATACATCCGCTACCGACACAAGCTGTGCCTCCAGAGGAATTTTCTCTCCGATCAGTCCGTCCGGGTATCCCTTTCCATCGTATCTCTCATGGTGATAACGGCAGATTGCACGGCTCACCTTCGCATATTCATCGTCCCATGCGCCGTCGATCTGCTCCAGAATGTCACAGCCCTTCACCGTGTGGGATTTCATATATTCAAACTCGTCCTTATCAAGCCTGCCCGGCTTCAAAAGTACACTATCCCTGATCGTGATCTTACCGATATCATGCAGTGCACTTGCCGCTACGATAATATTGATCTTCTCCGGGGTCAGACTGTACTCCGGATACTTCTTGGCAGCACACTCTGCAAGGATCCTCGTAAAGCCCTTCACACGCTTGATGTGCTCACCACTCTCCAGATTACGGTACTCTACAACAGTACCAAGTACATCAATAATATTTTCGTTATTCTCCTTGATCTTGATCGTCTGCTGCTCCAACAGCTTGTTCTGCCGCCTCAGGTTATCTGTCTGTATCCGCACCTTTTCTTCCAGACGTTTTTTGTACTTAAACAGATCCACGATATTCTTGACACGGCTGCGCACCGTCACACTGTCAAACGGCTTCCGGATAAATTCGGAAACGCCAAGCTCCAGACATTCTCTCTCAACCTCTGTCTTTGACTCTGCACTGATAACTAACACCGGTATACTCTCTAACAGCTCAGATTCCTTCATGAATTGTAAAACAGCATAGCCGTCCTTCTCCGGCATGATCAGATCCAGAAGGATCGCTGCGATATCTTCTGAATGCTCCCTCAAGATTTCAATTGCCTGATTGCCATTGCCTGCCTCAAGCACAGGGTAAGTATCTCCCAGAGCTACGGCAAGAATCTCGCGGTTCAGTTCAATGTCATCGACAATTAATATTTTTTCTCCCATTAGTACCTCATTTCTTTATTCTGCTTACTTTTCTCTATTACAGCAGATGGATCTTATGACCACATCCTTCGTAATCCACTTCATCAGCCCTGCAGATTCTGTACAACGATTCTGCCGGCTACATTCTTGATCATAACACATTTCTTGGTATCTGCGCTATATACAACGTTGTTGATCGTAACATTCGTTCCTTCATACAGCATATTGTATACTTTGATATATGCCTGCTTCGCCTTTTTCCTTTCCTCAAGCTGCTGTGCGATCAGCTTCTCCACATCGCTTTTTTCCTGTTGTTTGGTGTAAACGGCATTCTCAATCTTCAAGAAGATCGGCATCATATTACGCTCCTCCGGCGGATACTTTTCCTTATATTCATCCAGAGCATTATTTAAGATGGTAAGCTGGCTCTCAATCTCGCCAAGCTGTCCGGAATAGTCAATGCCGGGTCTGTCCTTGTCGTAGCCAAGCTGAATATCCGTCCGGATACCATTACGGTTGCCAACCGTGCCTGCCTCAATACTAAAGCCTGCATAAACAGAGCCTCCGGCAATGCTTCCACCCATGCCGCTGACCCGTACCACCTTCTCGGCATACAGATTACAGCGGAAGAAGTAATTCGCAATGATCGTCTCCGCCTGAATGGCTGTATTTTCAAAGAAACGTCCCATGACCGTCTTGCCGGCGACAAGCTTCGCAACACCATTTCCATTGGCTCCCTTCCTGACAAGGATATCTCCGGCACTCTCAAGCACCGCATTCTCAATGAAGCCATCTACCATGATATCTCCGGAAGCGATCACATGCAGATTGCCACCGGCATCTCCCGTAATATGTACCGCACCGTCATAGGAAACCTCTCCCATCAGATTGGCGGTATCTCCAAGCTCCAGAAGCGGCATCACCTTCAAAACGGAATCCTCCAGTATTGCACAGCCATTCTCCTCTGCCAGATAGGTCTTATTATCCTCCAGAAGCTTAAAACCTCTCCCCTTAATACGCACCTTCTCCCTGCCGGAAGCAGCCCGGAGCTTTGCCCCCTCGACCGTATAACCATCCTTGCCCGGTTTCGCTTCATGATAGAATAACAGCTTCTGCCCTGCCGTAACCTTTACAAATAATGCTGCCTTTGTATAATCTACAGTCCCATCCTTATTGACGATCACACCGTTATGCTCCCTGTCAGGAATAAAGCTCTCGTAATATCCGTCCTCACCACGGACCGGCAGCTTTCCTCTCGCCACGACAACCATCTCACCGCGCAGCTTTCCGTCAAGTAACTGATTGATGACATCCTTATCCAGCCCCTTGATGATCTTATGGTCGGAAAGACCTCCGATCAGCCGCTCCTTTGTCAGCCTCTCCGCAGCCTCACCCACATAGACATATGCCTTGAGCTTGTCCGAATCCACAAAGAAACGGACGGCATTCTTCGGCAGTGTCTTGCAGAATTCTCCCAGGTCGTCGGATATCTCCGGTCCGTTCCCAGACATTTTAAGTGATGCATACCGCTTCTGCTCCTCTTCCATCTTCACACGGATCTTGCGCATATCTGTGGCAGAATGAACCATGCTCTTATAGACGGAAATATCCAGATTCTCCTCCAGTCCGATCCGGATCTCGCGCATCTGCTGCCAGGAGTACAGTTTCTTGGAATATACGGTTACATCAAGACATTTTTCAAGACCAAGGCGGATCTCACGCATCTGCTGCCAGGAATACTCCACGTCAGCATACGTCTTAACATCCAGTCCCTCTTCCATGCCTTCCACAATCTCACGGATCGCCGCTCCACGGTACGCCGTATTCAGATACGGATCGATCTTACAGCCCTCTTTCATGGCTCGCCTGATCTCACTTAACTGCTCCGGTACATACCCTGCCTTGATATAAGGAATGATATTCTGATGATCCAGAATTGCCAGATGAAGCTCGCGTAACATCTCAGCACCGACACCGGCATATTTTTCCAGATGTATCCGGTCCTCCAGAGCCTTTCTAAGCTCACGCATAACCTCATACGAAAATTGAGGTTTCGCATAGATCGATGCATCCACCCCGTCCTTCAGACCAAGACGTATCTCCTCCATTTGAAACCAGTCATACCGCTTATCGTTATATAATGTGACATCCAGTCCTTCCTCTAATCCAAAACGTATCTGACGCATCTGTACAGCAACGTAATCTTTATCCGCATAGACAGATGCCTTGACCCCATGCTCCAGTCCCTG
>ENA-ORKV01001379-ORKV01001379.1-human-gut-metagenome-genome-assembly--contig:-NODE-1379-length-18633-cov-2.436516_pt1 | contig 18633 bp, 13 predicted proteins | sample MGYA00243058_ERZ508805 | MGnify/ENA primary metagenome ERZ508805 (study PRJEB26277, sample SAMN04329770) | human gut metagenome | biome: human-associated habitat | host: Homo sapiens | place: USA... | reverse complement strand
GTTCCAGCCATTTTCCCCATAAAAATCGCTCGCACAAAAGAAGCACTCCAAAACCTGCTCCCCATAAGACAAAGTTCCATGATGCGCCATGCCACAGTCCTGTAAGCAACCACACGGCTATGACATTTCTCACATAAAGTCCAGTCTTTACGCGGCTTCCTCCAAGAGGAATGTAAACGTAATCGCGAAACCAGCTGCTAAGACTGATATGCCATCTGCGCCAGAACTCCTTTACGCTGCGGCTAATCAGAGGATAATTAAAATTTTCTGGAAACTGAAAGCCAAAAATGCGGCCTAGTCCAATCGCCATATCACTGTAGCCTGAAAAATCAAAGTAAATCTGAAGTACAAGCGCTGCTGCATACATCCACCAAGATAGTATGCTTGGCTGCGATGTTTTTAGACAGATATCTGTCAGTTCTCCCAGTACATTTGCAATCAGTACCTTCTTGCTTAATCCTATCAAAAATCGCTTTATGCCTGATGCAGCAAGTGTGACGCTATGCTTTCTTTCCTGCAGCTCTCTTTCAATATCCGTGTATCGCACAATCGGTCCCGCAATCAGCTGCGGAAACAACGATACATATGTTCCAAATGAAATAATGTTTCTTTGGGCTTTAGTATCTCCTCTCCAGACATCTACAGTATAACTGATGATCTGAAATGTATAAAAACTTATTCCTATTGGAAGAGACAGCTTAGAAAGAGGCAGTGACACACCTGGCAGCTGATTCACATTTTCAATTAAAAAATCAGCATATTTAAATATAAGAAGAAATGACAGGCTGACCGCCACAGATATCCACATGAGGATGAGTCCGCTTTTTTTATTCTGTTTTTTTTCAATCATAAGTGCAAAAACAAAACCACTCACAATTGACACAATCATAAGCACAATATAGCGCGGCTCTCCCCATCCGTAAAAAATCAGGCTGAACACAAAAAGCACTGCATTTTTCAATTTCCGCGGTGCTGCAAAATAGCACACCAGCACCGCCGGAAGGAAATAATATAAAAATGGAAGTCCGGAAAATAACATTTTATTTTTTTATTTTTTATTTTGGCTGATAGGTATTGTCTGGATTACCGCATACCTCTGTGAACGCAGCTACAGCATCGTCCATGCTGTAAAGCTCATGATCTGCCATAAAAAGCATAATAATATTATCCTTTGATACTACAGTCAGCTCATCTGCCTCTACACATACCCACTTGCGCGGATTAATTCCATCTGCCATTTTCTGTGCAATATCAGCTGCATCTGCCTTATCCTTAAGTCTAACAAGCACAAGTGAATATGCCTGTGAACCCATCATTGGCTCAGATACAATTGCTGCATCAAGCTTTTTCACATCATCCATCGTCAGACCTGTATAGGAAGATACTGCATACTCATCATCAAAATCAACAGTGTCAGTTTCCACATCAAAATCTGGTCCCTTGATTGCATACATCTTATCTAACAGCTCACTAAGCTCTGCATCTAACTGCAAAACGTTTTCATCAGTTGCTGCTGCCTCTGATTCACTCTCAGATAATGTCTCTTTTGTTTCTGTCTCTTTTTCTGTTTGATCCTCAGTCTGCGCTTCTGTCTTCTTTTCAGTTGCTTTCTCGGTTTCCTTCTCAGTTTTCTTTACGGTTTCCTTTTCATTTGCCACTGTGCCTGATGGCTTTGTTGACTCTGGCTTTTCATTTCTGCCGCATGCGCTCATAGAGAGTGCTGCCGCTGTCATTAAAATAATAAGTCCTGTTTTTCTCATGATTTTCTCCTTTCATAAAACAAACAGGGACAGGGAATGTGACTTTTAACGCCGCATTACCCTGCCCCCGATGGCATTTAAACTTCTATCTTATTGTTTTCTGCATTGCACAATTTTATACATGCACCGCATATTTCCAATTCATTACAGTTCAACTGTTACCTTGTCAAGCTCCCAGATCTCGTCAACATACTGCTGGATGGTACGGTCAGATGTGAACTTTCCGCTGCATGCGGTGTTCATCATAACGATGTGTGCCCATCTTGTCTGATCCTGATACAGCTCGTTAATCTTCATATGTGCCTCATGATAGGACATGAAATCCTTGAGGATGAAGTATGTGTCTGCGCGGTCGCTGCTGTAGGTATTAAGCAGTGAATTGTAGATATCGCGGAACAGCTCCGGATCCTGTGGTGAATAGAAGCCATTGATTAACTGCATAAGAACCTGACGAATCTCCTGATTCTCGTTGAAGATCTGCATTGGATCATAGCCGCCATTCTTCTCATAATTGATAACCTCATCTGCGGTCATACCAAAGATAACAGCGTTGTCCTTGCCAACTTCCTCAAGAATCTCTACGTTTGCACCATCAAGTGTACCGCAGGTGATTGCACCATTTAACATAAACTTCATGTTACCAGTACCAGATGCCTCCTTAGATGCAGTAGAAATCTGCTCTGAAACATCAGCTGCTGCAAAGATGATCTCTGCATTGGATACACGATAGTTCTCAATGAAGACTACCTTAATCTTGCCGTTGATGGACTTATCATTGTTGATGACATCTGCTACAGAGTTGATCAGCTTAATGGTCAGCTTTGCACGGCGATAGCCTGCTGCTGCCTTTGCACCAAAGATGAAGGTATGTGGATAATACTCCATATCCGGATGGCTCTTTAACTCATTGTAAATGTACATAACATGCAGGATGTTTAAGAGCTGTCTCTTATACTCATGCAGACGCTTTACCTGTACATCAAAGATGGAACGCGGATCAACGTCAATTCCGTTGTGCTCCTTGATATACTTTGCAAGACGAACCTTGTTCTGATACTTGATGTTCATGAACTCCTGCTGGCTCTTCGGATCATCTACAAACAGCTTAAGCTTTGAGATCTCCGGAAGGTTGGTAATCCATGCATCACTGATCTTATCAGTTACCCAGTTTGCAAGCAGTGGGTTTGCATGAAGCAGGAAACGTCTCTGTGTGATACCATTTGTCTTGTTGTTAAACTTCTCCGGCATCATCTGGTAGAAGTCCTTTAACTCCTGCTTCTCCAGAATTTCTGTATGAAGCTTTGCTACACCGTTTACAGAATAGGAACCTACAATTGCCAGATGTGCCATGCGAACCTGACCGTCATAGATGATTGCCATCTTTGCGATCTTCTCATGGTTGCCCGGGTAGGTAGCTTCGATTTCCTCTACAAAGCGGCGGTTGATCTCCTCAACGATTCCGTAAATACGCGGAAGCAGACGTGAGAACAGCTCAATCGGCCACTTCTCAAGAGCCTCTGCCATGATGGTGTGGTTGGTGTAAGCACAGCACTTTGTTGTGATTTCCCATGCAGCCTCCCATGTCAGATTCTCCTCATCCATAAGGATACGCATAAGCTCTGCTACTGCCATAGACGGATGGGTATCATTCATCTGGAATGCAACCTTCTCGTACATCTTTGTAACATCGCCGTTATGAGTCTTCTTATACTTATTTACAGCAGTCTGTAAGGAAGCTGAAATGAAGAAGTACTGCTGCTTTAAACGCAGCTCCTTTCCTGCATAGTGGTTATCATTCGGGTAAAGTACCTCTACGATATTCTTTGCCAGGTTCTCCTGCTCAACTGCCTTCTGATAATCACCCTTATCAAAAGAATCCAGGTTAAAGGTATTGATTGGCTCTGCGTCCCAAATACGAAGTGTATTTACAACGTTGTTTCCATAGCCTACAACTGGCAGATCATACGGTACGGCACGAACAGACTGATATCCTGCCTGTCCAAAATGCTCTCTTCCTGTCTCGTCCTTTGTTACTGTTACGTAGCCGCCAAACTTAACCTCACAAGCGTACTCAGCACGGCGAATCTCAAATGGATAACCATCTCTTAACCAGTCATCCGGAACTTCTCTCTGATAACCGTCCTCGATCTTCTGTGCAAACATACCATACTTGTAACGGATTCCACATCCATATGCCGGATAGCCAAGTGTTGCAAGAGAATCTAAGAAGCATGCTGCCAGACGTCCAAGACCACCGTTTCCAAGTGCCGGATCCGGCTCCTGATCCTCGATAGTATTCAGATCAAAACCGAGTTCTTCAAGAACCTCTTTTACCTCATTCTGTGCACACAAATTTAAAATGTTGTTTCCAAGAGCACGGCCCATCAGAAACTCCATTGAAAGATAATACAGCGTCTTTGCATCAGTGCGCTCAATCTCCTTGTGAGTTGCAATCCACTGATCAATGATATCATCCTTCAGTGCATAGGATACTGCCTGAAAAACCTGCTGCGGAGTTGCCTCATCGATGGTTTTTCTATACAGGGTCTTTACGTTGTAGATGATCTGCTTTTTCAGCTCAGCCTTATCAATCGTTGTTTTCATTTCATCCTCCTTAGGTTTATTCCTTGCTGACAGTGAGTACAACAGTCTCGCCGTTGATGCTCCACTCCTTGGTGTAGCCGCTGATCTCACTGTCTGTGAGCTTATCTGCAAGTACATCTGCACAAATCTCATCTGCATACTTGCTGAAGATGGTCTCAATCTTTGCATTGTCCTTGTAGCCGACTGTGATGTGATCCGTTACCTCGAATCCTGCTTCCTTACGCATCGTCTGGATCTTACTGATGATCTCTCTTACAAAGCCTTCTTCAAGCAGCTCTGGTGTTAAGTTACAGTCTAATACTACTGTAACATCCTGATTGCTCTCTGTTACATAGCCTTCCTTCTGCGTCATATCGATCAAAAGGTCTTCCTCAGTAAGAACAACCTTCTCGCCATCAAAATCAAAGGTGACAGAACCATTTGCCTTTAACTCATCCATAGTGGCATTGCCGTCTACAGAAGAAAGGGCGGTACGGATCTTTCCAAGAAGCTTTCCGTACTTCGGACCTACTGTACGAAGCTGCGGCTTAAAGGTGTAGGTAGTAAAGGAACGTACATCGTCTGTAAATGTAACTGCCTTAATATTTAACTCGTCTGCAATGATATCCTTAAAGAACTCATTTAATGTAAATGGTGCCTTTACAAACATGTTTGCAAGCGGCTGACGGTTCTTCATGTTTCCACTGTTTCGGCATGCGCGGCCAAGAACAACAACCTTTAAAACAAGATCCATGTCTGCTTCAAGTTCCTTGTCTACATGTGCCTCATTTGCCTTTGGATAATCACACAGATGGATGCTCTCCGGTGCGGATGGATCTACCTTGACAACAATGTTCTGATAGATCTCCTCTGTCATAAACGGAATCATCGGCGCTGCTGCCTTTGCAATTTCAGTCAGACAGGTATACAGCGTCATATAGGCATTCACCTTATCCTGCTCCATTCCCTTTGCCCAGTAGCGCTCACGGCTGCGGCGTACATACCAGTTACTCAAATCATCAACAAATTCCTGAAGTGCCTTTGCAGTCTCTGGAATCTTGTAGTTTTCCAGGCTGCTGTCGCATGTCTGAATCGTAGAGTTTAACTTAGAGAGGATCCACTTATCCATAACGGAAAGCTTCTCATAATCTAATGTGTGCTCCATCGGATTGAAGTTGTCGATGTTTGCATACAGTACGTAGAAAGCGTAGGTGTTCCACAGAGTACCCATGAACTTACTGCGGCCTTCCTTTACTGCATCATCGTGGAAACGGTTCGGAAGCCACGGTGCGGAATTGGAGTAGAAATACCAGCGGATTGCATCTGCTCCGTGCTGGCGCAGTGCATCCATTGGGTCAACGGCATTTCCCTTGGACTTACTCATCTTCTGACCGTCTTTATCCTGAATATGGCCGAGAACGATAACGTTCTTATAAGGTGCTTTGTCAAATAAAAGAGTTGAGATTGCAAGCAGGGAATAGAACCATCCTCTTGTCTGGTCTACTGCCTCACTGATAAAGTCAGCTGGGAAATTCTTCTCGAAGACTTCCTTATTCTCAAATGGATAATGATACTGTGCAAATGGCATAGATCCTGAGTCAAACCAGCAGTCGATTACTTCCGGTACTCTTGTCATTGGCTTTCCACACTTCGGGCAGGTAACATGAACCTGATCGATGAATGGACGATGAAGCTCAATATTATCTGGACAGTCTGGTGACATCTTCTTTAATTCTTCCTTGCTTCCGATAGCATGCATATGACCGCATGAACACTGCCAGATATTCAGTGGGGTTCCCCAATAACGGTTACGACTAAGACCCCAGTCCTGTACATTGGTTAACCAGTCGCCGAAACGACCCTTACCGATGCTCTCCGGAATCCAGTTGATGGTGTTGTTGTTTGCAATCAGATGATCCTTTACAGCTGTCATCTTGATGAACCAAGACTCTCTTGCATAGTAGATAAGCGGAGTATTACATCTCCAGCAATGAGGATAGCTGTGCTCAAACTTCGGTGCTGCAAAGAGCTTGCCTTCTGCTTCCAGATCCTTAAATACTTCCGGGTCTGCCTTCTTGACAAAAAGTCCTGCATACGGAGTCTCCTTAGTCATCTCACCCTTGCTGTCTACTAACTGTACGAACGGAAGATCATACTTTCTGCCGACCTTTGCATCGTCTTCACCAAATGCAGGTGCAATGTGAACAATACCTGTACCATCACTCATAGTAACATAGCTGTCACATGTCACAAAGAAGCCCTTCTTATTCTGCTTTGCAGCAACATCTCCAGAACACTTAAACAGCGGCTCGTACTCCTTGTACTCAAGATCCTTTCCTTTATAAGTCTCAAGAATCTCATATGCCGGCGCATCCTCTGTCTTAAGACGACCAAGTACGTTCTCAAGAAGTGCCTCTGCCATATAATAGGTATAGCCGTCTGCTGCCTTTACCTTGCAATAGGTATCCTCTGGGTTTACACAAAGTGCAACGTTTGACGGAAGTGTCCATGGTGTAGTTGTCCATGCTAAGAAATATGCGTCCTCACCCTATACCTTGAAACGCACAATTGCTGAACGCTCTTTGACATCCTTATAGCCCTGTGCAACCTCGTGGCTTGAAAGCGGAGTTCCACATCTTGGGCAGTACGGAACGATCTTAAAGCCCTTGTAGAGCAGTCCTTTGTCCCAGATTGTCTTTAATGCCCACCATTCAGACTCAATGAAATCATCGTAATAAGTTACATATGGATTTTCCATATCAGCCCAGAAACCAACGGTCTCGGAAAATTCTTCCCACATACCCTTATATTTCCAGACATTTGCCTTACAGCGCTCGATAAATGGCTCAACTCCATACTGCTCGATCTGCTCTTTTCCGTCCAGACCAAGCTCCTTCTCTACTTCAAGCTCAACCGGAAGTCCGTGTGTATCCCAACCGGCCTTTCTCGGTACCTGATATCCTTTCATGGTTCTGTAACGAGGGATCATATCCTTGATCGCACGGGTTACCACGTGTCCAACATGCGGCTTGCCGTTTGCTGTCGGCGGACCGTCATAAAACATGTACTCAGGGCAGCCCTCTCTCTCCTCGATACTCTTTTCGAAGATATGATGCTCTTTCCAGAATTTGGAAACTTCCTTCTCCCTCTCCACAAACTTTAAGTCTGTAGGAACCTTATTGTACAACATAGTTTTCTCCTTTCTCATACGCTACAGCGCGTATACCATCGCTGTATGATATATGCTTTCCGATAACGTTGGAATAACGTCCTGACTTACTTTAGCACTCTGTCACCAACAGACAGTCTATCATTTCAGTAGGCAACTCCGGAGTGATGTTCATCTTTTGCCCGCAGTATCCGCCTCTCATCCTTTGCGGTTCGCTGTCCTGCTTTATGCTTAGATTACTGTCTCCATCAGCGTCTTTTTGCCGTGCGGATTTGCTATAAATCCTGACTACACGACACACACGGTTAGTATATCGGTTTTTGAAAGCCTTGTCAAGGAATGTGTCCAGAACACTTTGATTTTCGCGGTTTTCGTATATTTTTCCATATTTTGGTTAATACTTTGGACAACATGATAAGGAGGTATTGATTTTCAAAATGACACACAGAAAAAAACTCACAATTTTCCTTTTAGCTATTGCAACACTTTTCACATTTGTTCTTTTGATTCACCCATATCGAAAAAATGATTCTTCCCTGCTTTCTGATAAACTTTTACGCTTTCGCGTCCTTGCAGACAGCGATTCTTCGATTGACCAGTATGAAAAAAATGAATTGAGTAAAAAAATGATTACTCTTCTTTCTCCTGCACTTTCAGATATAAAGACAAAAGAAGAGGCACTCACACTTTTACGTGAAAGCCTCCCCTTTTTAAATGCTTACTGCAATTATGTGCTGTCCGATTATGGCACACAAAATTACGCCTCTTGCACACTCGGTTCCCATCTCTTTCCTTATAAAACATATGGAAAATATCAATTTCCAGCCGGTATATACGACACACTTCTTGTGACAATAGGAAGCGGACGCGGCTCAAACTGGTGGTGCCTTGCCTTTCCGCCTCTTTGCTTTGCCAATGAAGCTTTTATTGACCTGCCAGCTTCTTCTAGTCAGACACTTTTTGATCTGCTTGGTCCTGACTTGTTTGATGAAATCTGCCAAAAAGAAAAGCCCAAGCTTACGCTCGGACTTTTCTTCTAGCTATTATAAGTTTTTTAAAATATTTTCTTCCTGATTATCGATGTGAATACTTATCGCTGCCTTTGCCCGCTCACACTCTCCTTTTATGATGGCATCAGTGATCTCTCTGTGCTCACGCCGCAAATCTTCGCGCATATTCGCATCTTTAATATATTCAAAGCGATATCGATACATCTGCTCTCTTAGATTGTTTAAGAGCATATCTAGCTTTGGATTTTTTGTCGCCATATAAATGACTTTATGAAACTCTTCGTCCTTTTGCGCAATCAGGCGAAGATCGTTTCCTCTGCTTGCTGTAGCAAATGCTTCCTCTGCCTGACGCAGTGCTATACGCTCCTGCGGTGTGATTCTGGAAATGGCAAGACAGACAGCAAGACATTCCATTGCCTTTCGAACCTCTAATACATCCCTCACACTCTGCGCGGAGATTGTTGCTACCTGTGCACCCTTTCGCGGTGCCATCACAACAAGACCTTCCTGCTCTAATTTATGAATTGCTTCTCTAACCGGTGTACGACTTACACCAAGACGCTGTGCAAGTGCTACCTCGATCAAACGTTCTCCCGGTTTTAACTCTCCCTTTAGTATTTTCTGTCGGAGTGTTTCAAATACAACATCCCTAAGGGGGAGGTATTCATTTATCTGGAAATCCTCCATACGGACCTCTCTTTCTCACTCTTATTTTCTTTTAGTAACCATTTATGTAGTTACTGTTAATGTGGCACTCATTACCAATAATTTACTGGTGTCTCCTCGCGAACACGGTACAGATCTGTGACATAGACAAGCGGAACCTGTCCCCACTCTAGCAGAGCTTCTTTTGCGCGAAGTGCCATCTCATAATTATCAAACAGTGCAAATACGGTTGGACCGCTTCCACTCATAAGCGATATTAAGGCTCCATTTTCCATAAAGCGCTCCTTGATCTCTCCGATAATCGGATATGCCGGAATCGTAACACTCTCAAGCACATTTCCCATATATGGAAGCATGCCATAAAGATCCTGACGGCATATTGCATCTGCTAAACCATAAATATCAGGATGTCTTGTTGTCTCATCAAGACGCAGATTTTCATAGACAAATCGTGTGGAAACGGAAATTGCTGGCTTTGCAATGACAACGTAGCACGGCGGACATGCCGGCAGTCTTGTAAGTTCTTCTCCAATACCCTCTGCAAGTGCTGTTCCTCTCATCAAACAATATGGAACATCTGCACCTAATCTAAGTCCAAAATCCATCAATTCTTCTAATGTATAGCCCATATAAAAGATTCGGTTCATCGCATATAATACAGCTGCTGCATCTGCGCTGCCGCCAGCCATACCTGCTGCCACTGGAATACGCTTTTGAAGGCTGATGCTGACACCACCGCGAACAGGCTGACTTTCAAGCATCATGCGCGCTGCCTTATATGCAATATTATTTTCATTCACAGGAAGAAAATGCAAGTTGCGGGATATACGGATCTCCGGCTCTGGAATACGATAAACAGTAACTCTGTCAAACATGCGGATTGTCTGCATAATCATGCGAACCTCGTGATATCCGTCTTCACGTTTTCTGACAACGTCCAGACCAAGATTAATTTTAGCCATTGCTCTTAACTGCATTAAATCCATATTTTTTTATCACCCTTCTAAAAACTTGTACATGCTTTTCTTTTGTATACGGCTTGTACTTTGTATACATCATTATAATAAAAAAGAGACTTCTTTGCAAGTGTTATTGCAAAAAAGTCTCGGGTATGCAGCCCGGTAAGTTATGAAAGCCCGAAGGTGCAATGGTTTCGTCGACGGACCAAACTCCGCAGGCTCCTGTTACATTCTTTCTCATCACACATTACTTTGAAAGACCTGCTCCAAGTGTCCGTCTCGTGAAATCCATTCACCTTCGGGCTTGCCATAATTATCGCTTAATGTGACTTCGGCGAAGTGTTTGTCCCTCTGGTTTCGTTAAATTTATAAAGAACTGCTCATCTTTTCGAGGAGTCCTTCTGGGGCTTCTTCCATCTTTCCTTCGTCGCACAATGCTGCCATCTTTGGATCTAACGGCAGGTAGTCGATTACTGAGATGCCGTGCTCTGCTGCTACTTTTTCGATATGGCTTGTTCCAAACAAAAAATGCTTTTTTCCACAATCCGGACATACGAAGTATGACATATTCTCTACGATTCCAAGTACTGGAACGTTCATCATCTCTGCCATTTTTACTGCCTTTGTTACGATCATAGATACAAGCTCCTGTGGTGATGTAACGATGACGATTCCGGCTAACGGCAGGGACTGGAATACAGTCAGTGCAACATCACCTGTTCCTGGCGGCATATCAACAAACATGTAATCTACATCACCCCAGCAAACCTCTGTCCAAAACTGTGATACTGTTCCTGAAATGATTGGACCTCTCCAGACAACTGGATCTGTCTGATCTTCAAGCAAAAGATTTAAGGACATTACCTTAATTCCAATTTTTGTTACCTCTGGAAGCAGTCCGTCATCATTTGCAACGGCATGATCATTTAAACCAAATGCTGTCGGTATTGATGGTCCTGTAATATCAGCGTCCATAATTGCTGTCTTATAACCTTTGCGGTTCATTGCAACTGCCAGCAAAGAAGTCACCATGGATTTTCCAACACCACCCTTACCGCTGACAACACCAATTACCTTCTTTACACGGCTGTGTGCGTTTTCCTTTACCTGCATACTCTGTGGACCCTTTGCTGTATTCTGACTGCATCCCTCGCAGGAACTTTTTCCACATGTTCCCTTACTGCTGCATTCACTCATTTTAATTTCCTCTTTTCTTTCTTGATCAGTAGTACATTATTAGTAACTATTCAGAATTTTATTTACATAACTCAAGTTTGCATGAATCTGAATAGTTACAATCATTATATCAGACATTCGCAAGTTTGCAATGCTTATGTTCTTCAAAGCTTGTATCTTGCGTACTCACCATCTTCAAAGCTCTTCCAGATAAATAAACCATTCTCAAGCGTCATATAACCATTTTTGCTTCCATTTTTCGGGATTGAAACGGAACCTGGGTTAAAGAACAGCCCTCCGTCAGTCGGTTCTGTGATCGGAATATGTGTATGACCTGAAAGCACCACATCTTTCTTTTGAAGCGGTGGAAAGCTTTCGTCTTTTCTGAAGTCTTTTCCATACACATGACCATGTGTCAGATAAATCACGCGATCTTTTTCCATGATCCAGCTGTAATCAGCCATAATCGGAAAATGAATGAGCCACTGATCTACGTCTGCATCACAATTTCCTCTAACACAAAGAATGCGGTCGCTGATTTGATTTAATAGATCACACACTCGCTGCGGATCATACTCTTTTGGAAGTGCATTTCGTGGTCCATGGTACAAAATATCACCTAACAGTATCATTCTGTCTGCTTTTTCATTTTGATATGCATCCATCAGTTTGCTGCACCAGTAGGCAGAGCCATGGATGTCAGATGCAATTAATAATTTCATTCTCTTTTCCTTTCGTCAAACAATAGTTGAATTTTTCTTTAAATTCTTTTATAATGTGATACCGAACTTATTATACCACATTAGGAAGGGAGTTACATTATGCGCATTCGCACATTTTTCAAAAAAATAGCTGCCTGCACGCTGTCAGCGGCTATTCTTCTTTCTCCAGCCTCTGCCCTTGGCGCTGACATACAAACAGATATGACATCTGCTGAATCACAAGATACAAAATCTGCTGCAAGTGAAACAGAAGATCTCTATGGTGTTGAGGCTTACGCAAATCTGGAAGCTATTTATCAGAATTTCCCACAGCGAATTAATGACGAAAACAATCGTTCTGAGAATGTCACTAATGCAGGTTTGTGGATTCAGTCACAGCTTGAAAGCTATGGCTATGAGGTTTCTACACATGATTTTACTCATTTTGACTTTACAGGAACCAACTATTTTGTCACTAAGCCAGGTAAGTCTGACAAGACAATCATAATCGGTGCTCACTATGACAGCATGCCAACTGCCGGTGTCGATGACAATGGCTCTGGAGTGTCAGTTCTTCTTGAGCTTGCCCATCGCTTTTATGATATGGACACACCTTGTACTTTGCAGTTTGTATTCTTTGACACAGAAGAATATGGTGCATATGCCGGTTCAAGCTGCTTTGTCTACACCTACCTGATGACAAATAACCTGCTTGATGATGTGCTTTGCTGCATCAATATTGATTCCATCGCAGGCGGTGATCGTCTCTATGGTTATGGCGGCGAATATGATGAGGACGGAAAGCTTACTCGTGAATGGGTCTATGACGAAGCTAATCTTATTGCAGATGATCTAGGACTTGACCTTTACACACTTCCAGAACAAGTTACTGAGTTTCAGTCTCCGACAAGACTTCTTGGAAGTGACAGCTACTATTTTGCCAAGGAGGGCATTCCTTACCTTTATATGGAAGCAAGTCTTTGGTGCAATGATGACGGAACAGGCGGCAATGATGAAACACATTTAACATGCCACTATCAGACAGCAAATGAAGCGTTTGCCTCCACCGGCGGTCAGATCATGCATACAGAATTTGATGATCTAAATCGTTTAAATGAACTGCTTCCTGGCCGTGTCCAGAAAAATCTGCATGATGCAAGCGCAATCGTAACCGGAATGCTTCTTGACATTTCTCCAAACACAGAGGCAGGAATTGCCGCGGGCAAGGCTGCTGCAAGCGCTGCTGCACAAGAGGAGTCGTCTAGCACTGATAACTCTATCGAGGAGAACGTCTCTGAGGACAGTTCATTTGAAAATGATACTTCTGAATCTACTGAATCTGAAACACAGAATGCTTCACTTGATGAACCAAACGAAAGCGCAGCGCCAGTCATCGAGAGCGATCATAAATTTATGACCGGACTGTTTGCTGCCGCTGCGATTGTATTAATTCTATTTGTTGTTTTTCTTTTGACTGCTGCTCTTACTGCAAACCAAAGACGCCGTAAGCGTATCCGCCGTTTTGGAGAAGACTATAAGAAGAAAAAATATTAACGTCGTATTACTTACCATATACCTTTAGCTGTGACAATGCCGGGAACGGAGACGGATCATCTGCCTTGATCAGTTCCTCAAGCTGTACCCAGCGAACTTTCTTGGGCGGGAATGTAAATTCCTGCCCTTCGTCTGTCTTAACAAGATCACAAACCATTGTAGTATCATCTGAGAAACGTACAGTTGCCTTTGTCCACCATGCATCGTGTGGGAAATCTGCACGTGTATAGATTTCAATACGATCAGTTGTTACTTCTCTTCCAAAGTCAACACGCATTGTTGCCTGTGGATTTCTGTTGATTCCCCAGGAACCATATGGCCAGTAGCCATGAGAATGATTTGAGGTTACACCGTCAATGGCATTGCGTGCTGCAAACACGGACTCACCGCGAGTTTCAACATTTGCTGTTGCGTGCGGATAGCAATTAGTATCTCCGTGCTGCTCCATCACATTGCCTGCCAATTTGCGGTATGACTCGTATTCCCACTCTCTTGCCTTTCTGGCAGTGATCAAATGACTCTCACCGGAGAAAATCTTCGGTGAATAGCACACCTTCTTTTCTCCAAATGGAATCTCATATGAAACCTCACCTGTCACATAGACAAGCGCCTCTCCTAATGCATCATCTGCCTGAAATACATAAAATGCCGGAGTCTCATCTGCCAAAAATACAACGCGATCCCCTTCTTCATATGTACGTGAAACTGGTAAGTTTACTTCCCTTGTTCCTGCAGCCTCTGCAATAATTGTTCCTTCTTTGTTAATTACCTGTACCTTAATCATAGCTGATTTACCCAAACTTCCATTTCGCCTTCACCACGGTTTGCCCATGCATAGTAAGGGATGAAACGAAGTTCCTTTCCTTCATATACTGGCTTTTGCCATGTTTGATATAAGCCATTTTCTACTGTTACCGGCTTCTTTGTTTTTGCGTCTACACGCAGCATAATCATCGTAAAGCCAAGCTCATCAGTCTTTTCCTCAGTAAAGACGGCATCTGGCTTTACTCGCACAAGCGGCAATCCCTGTCCATTGTCAGCTTCCTCTAAGCAGTAAACAACCGGTCCTCTCATGATGGCAACCTTGCCCTCATCCTGACGAACTCTGCTGTCTGCCTGCATTACCTTTACCTTCATTGCAAAGCGAAGCTTTAACAAATCCCCTTCTTTCCACTCACCGCTGACATACAGATAGCCGTTTTCCATACGGCACTCCTTGCCAACAGTACCTTCCAGTTCAAAATCTTCACCGCACCAGCCTGGAATGCGAAGTGCTACTGTCATTGTAACTGGCTGTTCACTCTCTACCTTGAGTGTCACATCTCCGTCCCACGGGAAGCCAGAAGTAATAACAACCTGCGTCTTCTGTCCGTTTACCTCTTTTTCAACAGTACCGCCTGCATACAAATGTACCCACAAGGTATCTTCATTTTCTGTGTATGCATAGGAACCAATAGAACTGATCACTCTTGCTAAGTTTGGCGGACAGCAGGCACAGCCAAACCACTTTTGACGAACAGGTTTTACATGCTGCTTGCCTGGATCATCGTGACAGCTTCTTGGATTGACAGATAACGGATTGACATAGAAAAAGCTCTTTCCGTCAAGTGCCATACCGCTTAAAACGCCATTGTGAAGCGCCAGCTCCATAACATCTGCGTATTTTGAATCTGGATTCATCTCAAGCATACGGCGGGCAAAGAAAACAAGACCAATAGATGCACACGTCTCAGCATAAATAGTATCATTTGGTATATCGTAATCAAATGTAAATGCCTCACCATGATGCGTCTGTCCGATTCCTCCAGTCACATACATCTGCTTTGTAGTGATGTTATTCCAAAGCGTCTCGCATGCCTGATACAAGGAATCATCTCCTGTCAGTCTTGCCACATCTGCCATACCAGAGTATAGGTAAACGGCGCGAACAGCATGACCCATCGCTGTTTTTTGCTCTCTCACTGGCAAATGTGCCTGATAATACTGATAGCGGATCTTTGTCTTCTTTTCCTTTTCTGTAACCTTGCCCTCACTGTCAAAGTAATACGGCTGCGTACCTCTCTGGTTGACAAAATATTCAGCCAGCTTTTTGTATTTTTCATCACCCGTAACCTCATACAGACGGACAAGTGCCATCTCTGCAATCTCATGACCAGGATAGCCCTTACATTTGCCTTCTTCTGTTCCAAAATATGATGCGATGAAATCAGCGAAGCGCATTGCTGCCTTTAACAGCTTATCCTTACCAGTTGCCTGATAGTAAGCGACAGCACCTTCTGTTAAATGGCCAAAGCAGTACAGCTCATGATGATCCCTAAGATTCGTAAAACGGCTGTCATAATCCTTGATGATATAAAAGGTATCCAGATACCCCTCCGGTGTGATCACCTGCTCCAACAGCTCCACCATCTGATCCACCGTCTGCTCCAGCACTAGGTCGGGATCCGTTTTCAAAATATACGAAGCCGCCTCGATCCACTTGTAAAGATCACTGTCCTGAAAAACAAAGCCGTAAAAATGATGCAGATTTCCTGTTTCTCCATCCTTTTCTCGGCATTCCTCCGCCCCCGGAAGCAGCGCATTGCCCTCTGGCAGACTGATAAACTCCCGAACCGACTGCACCGGAATCTTCTCGCCACGGTTTCTGGCTGCTGTCACCTTTGCCGCTTCCCGGAAATTGCGGATACAATAGCTTGGTTCTGCCTCCGGAATCCGGTCATTGAGTGCCCGCCACTGATAAGGCAGTACCTTCTCCCGGATCAGTCTCCGCTTTTCTCCCCAGAATGTATCCGCAATGGATATTGTATTTTCCATGCTTTGTTGTTTCATTTCTCACCTGTTCCTCTCATAAAGTCATATCAAAATGATATATTTATCGTTCCTTCTTTATACCCCATATTAGAAGTTGTGCCGCAAAAACACAATATCAAAACATATTGAAATCTATCAAAAAGTAAGATAAAATACAAAAAAGAAAAAAGGCAGGACGAAATAATGGAATTTTTATTTCACGGAAAATTTTATACGTATCCCCCGGACTGGGTTCATACCTCCAGACTATTGAATGAATACGAATTGATGATCGTGGATCAGGGAACGCTCTATATCGGAAATGAAGAAAATGATTATGCCGTACCGGAGGGGGAATACCTGATCATGCCTCCCACAGCCTTTCAGCATGGCACCAGGCCGGGCACATGTAGTTTTCACTGGTTTCATTTTATCTGTCATGAAGAGCTTCCTTGTCCCATGAGAGGATCAGTCAAAAACGAGGCATTACTCCTCCCCATCACAAATGCCATTTATCAAAGTGAACATTTTCAGCATTCCAATGTGTCTCTTCACCTGTTCCTCGCCTTGTTGGATGAGCTTTCTTATGAAAACACTCCAAAAGAGTTTACAAAAAAACGGCCTGTAAAGGAACTTGTGGATGGATATTTAAAATACAATCAAAATCCTGTCCATCAGGTGAAAGAATTGGCACGAAGCTTTGGATATCATGAGAAATACCTGTCACAGCTTTTTTACCGGGAAACCGGCATCCATTTAAAACAATATTTAACGGAATATATTATGGAACGGGGCAGAGAACTTCTGCTAAGCACCAATCTTTCTATTGCAGCGATCAGCAGTCAATGTGGTTTTAGCGAACCCCATAACTTTTCCCGTTCAATCCGCCACACTTACGGTATGAGTCCTTCCCAGCTCCGGCAGAATTTTAAACAGCATTAAAAAGAGGAGGACCGGTCTTATATCAAACCTGTCTTCCTCTTTCCACCTGTCTCTCTTAACTCACTCTCGTTATTTTTAAATGGTTCCTGTTACCACCAGCGTGCTGACTCCCGGATTTGCTACCCATGCACCACTGACAGGATCCTGGGTATAAGTGGCTGCCGGTACCGTGATCTCCCCTGCTGCCGTTGCAAATACCCCTGTAGTCTCATCATAGGTGTACTCCGTCGGATCTGTCCATGCCGTACCGTTAAAGGTTACGGTCAGATTTGACAAAACAGGATCAAAGGTATCTGTGATCACTGCCCCGGTTGCTGCATTGGCTGCCACATTGCCAAAATTCTGGATCACGAAAGTATACGTCAGCGTACCGTTTTCCGTCACCGGTACCGGGCTGATCGATTTCGTAATATTCAGATTTGGTGCACTGACAGCACCAATCGTTTCCGTCACCTTGATTGGAGTGATCCCTCCTCCGGTGATCGTCGCCGTATTGGTGATCTCAGATTCCGCTGCCAATGGAGCATTCTGATTGACAGATGCCTCATAAATGATCGTAGCATTTCCCCCTGCAGGTACATTGATCCCTGTGACAGTCATCGGCGGACCTGCGGTAACTGTTGGTGTTGTCTGCAGGGTACCATTGACATAATAATTGATCGTTCCGGCAACATAAGTCAATGGAACCAGTTCTCCTGTCCCAAAGGTATACGCTCCTAAATTATCCGTCAGCGTAAGCCCTGTGACCGGAATCGTCCCGGAATTGACAATGCTCACAATATACGTGACATTATCATTCTGCCCATAAGTCGCTCTGACAGCTGTCTTGGTTGCAGAAAGCACCTCAAGGATCTCCCCCACTGCAATGTTGGAGTTTGTCACAGCATTTCCATACCGCAGCTGCGCCTGATTTGTAAATCGTGCCATATCATTTTCCATCCTTTGCTATGAAAGTATATTACAGTATATGACAACTTTTTCAGATGGTTCTATTAATTTACCAAATAATCTGACGGATCAGAAAGGTATAGCACGCCGACCTTTCCAGATCACTGCTGTATTTCTGCAATATCCGAAGTACCGTATCTCCCGAATATAAATAATCGTTTAAAGCTATCATTTGTTCTTTACCACCCTCTCCTGTTGGTTTTGTCTGCCTGCCGGATTCATTAAAAAGCACCTCTACATCGCCATTTTATAAATTCGGTACATATCCTCCTGATCCAGCTTCTTAACACAGCCAATTGTCCGGTTTCCAAAATGACTGCACTTTTCTGCCATGCTGCGAAGCTGTTCCTCGGTCGGGTTGATCCCCAGTTCAGA
>ENA-ORKV01001376-ORKV01001376.1-human-gut-metagenome-genome-assembly--contig:-NODE-1376-length-18658-cov-4.335020_pt1 | contig 18658 bp, 17 predicted proteins | sample MGYA00243058_ERZ508805 | MGnify/ENA primary metagenome ERZ508805 (study PRJEB26277, sample SAMN04329770) | human gut metagenome | biome: human-associated habitat | host: Homo sapiens | place: USA... | reverse complement strand
AATGCAAGTATAAAACTTGCATTTAGCTCAATATTACCAGTATCTTATTTAACTTGCATTTACTTCTTAAAGTAACTCTAAATATCTTTATTATAGAATGATGAATCAATTTCTTCATTATAATCTTTTCTTTCTTCATCATTTGTTTTTTTCTTTTTACTTGGTAAATTAATAAATACCATTAAACATATAAATAAACAAACTCCAATAATTATAAATATATTCATATTATTTATAAAGAAATATTGGGTTTTAGTAGATGAAGTAATGTCTTTCTTAGTTGTAATCATTAGATCATTATCTTTTCTTAAAGCTAAAATATTACCATTATTTCTAAATTTAGATTTAATATTTAATCCATCAATATTATAGAAAAATAAATCTGTATATTTAGTATTATCTACTTTAAATTCTAATATTGCATAATTTTTATTAGTAGCAAGTTCAGCATTTTCAATACTTAAATTTATTTTAGTATATTTACCATCTTTTGTTAGTTCTTGTTTTTTTACTGAATATTCATTCATAGCATCGATGCTAGTAAGTTCAATTGTACCAGTTTTAAATGCTATAGTCTCATCAATATTCTCTATATCATCCCCTTCATAACCAAGCATAATATAAAGATAATTGTCTTTTATTTCTGTATCAACTTCATAAGTTGGTTGAAAGTTAGTAGATTCAGCAAAACAAACACATGGAATTAACAAAATCATTAAAAGAAAATATCTAACTACCTTTTTCATTTTAATAATTCTCCTAAAGTTCTAATCATTTGATTAGTATAACCAAGTTCATTATCATACCAAGCTACTATTTTAACTAAGTTTTCATTTTCACTTTCTAATACATCAGTTAAAAGTCCATCAACTAAAGAACCAACTGTTTGACCTATAATATCACTTGAAACAATTGGATCAAATGTAATTTTAATAACATCACTTTGATTATTTTTAAACATTTCATTTATTTCTTCTTTTTTTACCTTTTTATTTAATTTAACAGTTAAGTCAACTACAGATCCATCAATTGTTGGAACTCTAAAAGCAGAACCTTTTAATTTACCATTTAAATTAGGCAATACTTTTCCAATTGCGCTTGCAGCTCCAGTTGATGCAGGTATTATATTTTCTAAAGCACTTCTTCCTCGTCTTGAAAAAGCTCCTTTTTTATGAGCAACATCTAAAGTAGTTTGATCATTAGTTGTTGCATGAATAGTAGTCATATATCCATATTCTACTCCATAGTATTTATCTAATAAGTTTAAAACTGGAGCAAGACAATTTGTAGTACAAGAAGCAGCAGAAATTATTTTTTCTTCTCCTGTTAAACTTCTTGAATTTACACCAAATACAATAGTTTTCATATCTCCTTTACCTGGAGCAGATATAATAACATGTTTAGCTCCTGCTTTTATATGAGACGAAGCTGCATCAATATCTGTATAATGTCCAGAACATTCTAAAACAGCATCTATATTAAGTTCACTCCAAGGTAAATTTGCAGCATCCATTTCTTTAAATACACGTACGTGTTTTCCTTTGACAATTAAAGATTCATCATCAAAACTTAATTCACTTGCATCATACATTCTAAAATTTGAATCATATTTTAGCAAATAATATAAATCTTCAACACTAGTTAAATCATTTATTGCAACTACTTCATATTCTTGATTCTTTAAAAGTTCTCTAAATGCCAATCTTCCAATTCTTCCAAATCCATTAATAGCTATTTTTTTCATTTAAATCCTCTCCTATTCAAAACTTGATCCACCAATAAACTCTCTTAACAAATTATCTTCACTTACATATTCACTTGGTATTGGATAAAATGTTTTTAGGTGATCTAATATTCTTCTTGCTTCACTATAATATTCACTATTTAAATCTATACTATATAGTATAGGCTCAACATAAACTTTCAAAACACCTATTTCATAAGCGTAAGCAGTATTTAAAACAGCATCTGCATCATCTGTATAAGGGAAAATATAATTTTCTTCTCCTCTTCTAACACTACTCCAAGAAGCAAGTGAATCTTCTCCACTTTTACCACGAGTTCTAAAGTCTCTTATAATTCTTCTTAAAAGTCTATTTTCAGTTGTAGAAACATAATTATGTCGATCAACATTTAAAGGTGTTAATGGACTAATATATATTTTATAAATCATACTTTTATATTCATCACTTATTAAGTTAGGATTAAGTCCATGTAAACCTTCAATAACTAAACAATCTTTTTCACTTAAAACAGTTTCTTTATCACTTATTTCTTTTTCTCCAGTTATAAAATTATAAGTTGGTAAATGAGTAGATTTTCCATTTAATAAATCATCTAATACCTTATTAAATAATTTTAAATCTAAAGAATTAATTGATTCATAATCTTTATTACCAAATTCATCTAAAGGAGTTTCATCTCTATTCAAGAAGAAATCATCTAAAGAAAGAGGTATTGCATTTACTCCTAAACTAGATAAAAATAAACTTAATTTTTTACTTGTTGTTGTTTTACCACTGCTAGAAGGACCAGCTATTAAAACTATTTTTTTATTATTTAAAACTATCTCCTCAGCAATATGTTCAAGTTTATTATCAACCATAATATCATTTTTACGAATAAAATCTTTTATCTTTCCTTCAGCAATTAATTTGTTAATATCCATGACGTAATTAACATTTAATCTTTTTAACCATTCATCATATTCAGAAAATGCTTGATATAATTTTTTTCTAAAAGAATATATAATTTCATTATTAGTTGGATATATTAAAATAAGTTCGTTATCATTTATAAAATGTAAATCAAATAAACTTAATTCTTTAGTACTTTTAACCATATCATGTGTATAAAAATAATTATAATAATTTTTAAGTTTAAATAAAGATATAGTTAAATTACTAATATTTAAAACATTATACATCTTTTCTTTAATATTTTTATTTTTAAAATAATTATATGCATCCTTTTTAGTAACCATTTTCTTTTCTATTGGAATATCTTTTTCAACAAGTGACTTCATATATTCTTTTATTTTATTAACTTCTTCTTTACCAATAGTTGTATCACTTTTAATAGTTGTATATATTCCTTTATCTAATGAATGATGAAATAAAACATCACCATTATAAAGTTCCTTTACAGCTACATATAATAAAAATTTTAACCCAGCAACATATTCTTTATTATTCATAGTATTCACCTATTTTAAATTATATCATGAAATACAATACTTTATTATAAAATTCGTGTTTATTTGTCATTTTATTTAAGAATATTTTTACACTTTTTATTTATAATATTATTAGGTGATAATAATTGATAATTCCAACAATAGTAGAAAAAAATTATGAAGGACATCAAATCTATGATATTTATTCTAGATTATTAAAAGATAGAATTATATTTTTAAGTGGTGAAATAAATGATGAAGTATCATCTTTAGTTATTTCCGAACTTTTATATTTAGATTCATTAAATCATGATGATATTTATCTATATATAAATTCTCCTGGAGGTTCTGTTACAGCAGGTTTGGCAATATACGATACAATGAATATTATTAAAAGTGATGTATCAACTATTGGAGTTGGTATGAGTGCATCTATGGGAGCTTTTCTACTTTCAAGTGGCCAAAAAGGAAAAAGATGTATCTTAGAAAATGCTGAAGTAATGATTCATGAAGTTTTAGGTGGAGCTCAAGGTCAAGCAACAGAAATTCAAATACAAACAGATAGAATTTTACATTTAAGAGAAAAACTAAATAAATTACTTGCAAAAAACACGAATAAATCAATAAAAAAAATAAATAACGATACTAAAAGGGATCATTATATGGATGCAAAAGAAGCCCTAGACTATGGTATTGTAGATAAAATATTAAAATAAAAACACGAAGATATTTTTAAAGTTGTAAGATAAATGTAGACACATAAAAACGGTCTACATTTTTTGTTATAATAAAATTGGAGAAAGAATATGACAAGAATTAGAAAAGAACCAAATAGATATTGATCAAAAGAAGATAAGGTAAAAATAATTAATGAAGTATTAATAAAATTGTAAATTAGCTGAACAAGTTGCCAAAGAATATGATATTTTTGATGGAATGCTTAGAAGATGGATAATTAAATATAATAAAAAAGGATTATGCATTGGAAAATAAAAAGAAGCCCGGAAACCCATTAAGTAAATTTCCTAATAAAAAAACTTGTCTGATATGGAAAAGTTACAATATGAAGTTAAGAATTTAAAATGAACGATAAAAAAAGGATACCCAGTAAAAGGAGATGGTTCAGTTGTAGCATTCAAGAAATAAAACAAAAAAAATCATGTGTTAAACATGACTTTTAAAATTATTCGTTTACAATAGTTTTTTCTTCTTCTTTATGTTTTTGTTTCTTTTCTTTTTTTACACCATTCTTTTTTCTTTTAAATATAAGTAGAATTAATAGTAAAACTATAATACCTAATGATGCAAATAAAATATATTTATAATTATTAACTATTTTATTTAAATTTTCAGTTATTTTTTCATCATATTCAGAAACAACTTTATTTTTAGTATCAAATAAGAAATATCCTTTTCTATTTGAATCAACATTATATCCATAGATAATAACATTGTCACTTCCGTTTATTTTGTAAGCATCTATTGTTAAACCATCTATTGTTATCTTTGTAGTTTCTAAAAAAGATAGGTTTTTATCTTTAACTAAATTTAATGGATAAACACTAAAAAGATTACTTTTTATTTCAATATATTTTCTAGTAATTTTTCCATTTTCATATATATAAGTACTTACATTACCTTCATTATCTTTTACGCCAATTAAAGTGTATTGATCATTTTTTAAAACTGGTATTTCATTATCTTCATAAGTTATTTTATCTATTGTAAATGTTTGATAACTAGGTAATGCATCACTTTTTCTAACGATTGTATAATCTAAATCATCTATTTTTACACTTATTGGATCAAGTTCTTTTCTTGTAATTGTTAAAGTATATTTATTTGAATTTCCTTTTTGAGCAGTTACAACCACTTCAATCTTGTTTGTTCCTTCAGCTAATTCAACTTCTCCTAAACCAGAAACTCTTGCAGTTGAATCTTCTACTGCACCTACTATATTAACTTTTTCAACATCATTTTCTACTTCTAAGCTATATTCAAACACATCTTTGCTAAATCCTGGGCTTATTGAATAATTTTCAACTCCTAAACTTTTTAAATTAGCATTTTTGGAATAACTTGCTTCTATTTCAGCTTGAGTTCTTAAGTTAACAGTTGCTGATTTAACTGATACATTCATTTTTGATTCATCAATGGCATAAACTAGATAACTACCAACATTAATAGAAGCTGATCCACTTTTTAAAGCTTGAAACTTTAATGTATAACTTTTTGATTTTACACCAGAAGCACTAGTAGTATAATCTGCTACACTTGTAGCTCCACTAGTAAGTTTTAATTTAGAATTATCATAGTTGATTAAAAATTGCCATGAACCCATAGGTGATGAACTTGAAACAGTAACCGTTGCGGTTATAGTGTTTCCAACAACTGCACTTCCATTTGTTTTAACACTTATGCTTGCATTTGCTGCGTTAACAAATCCTGGAAGTAATAAACTTGTAAGTATTCCTATTAATAAAACTTTTATTTTTCTCATATTTCCTCCTATTGTTCTATTTCAGAAGACCCTAAAATATTCTTTTGTATTTTTAATAAATCTAATGCATTAATAGATCCATCTTTACTTGCATCTCCTGCTTTATTATAAGCTCCACTTAATTTAGAAGTTCCAAGTATATCTTTTTGAACCTTAAGTAAATCAAGCGCGTTTATTTCTCCATCACCAGATGCATCCCCATATATTACTATTTCTAAAGTTTCAGTTGTATTACCAGAAATTGTAACTTTATATCCAGTTTTTAAAGTATCATCAACTACTGCACCACTAGAGTTAGTAACAACAACACTTACACCTTTACTTTCTAAGTTTGCTTTTAAGTCACCAACATTGGTACCAACTTCAATATTAGAAATGTAACCTGTTTCATATCTATATCCAGAAGAAATTACAGCTACACTTGCATCTACTTTACCAACCTCATCAGGAGTAGTTCCTGGATTATGATTTTCATCCATATTAGCATATACTGGAATAATAAAATTAAATGCACTTTCTAACATACCAACAGCTTTATAAGCATTATACATAATTGATGCTTCCCCTTCCGGAGCTTTAACATTTGTCATGTATGGATGTAAATATCTTTTTTCTGGATTATCTGGGAAAATATTAAATTTCTGATAATAAGCAGTATCTTGACCTACTCCAACATAATTCCTATTTATAAAATCTGTTCCACCATTCATAGCTGTTTGACGGTCAACATCCATATTTCCTGTTCCACCCCAACCATGATTAAGGGCATATATAAGAGCTTTTTGAGTTACATTAGATCCATCATATGCTGCTATATTAAAGAAATTATAATAATTATCTAAAGATTTTCCATTATAAGTTGTACCATATCTCGTTGTATAATTACCACTTACACATGAATAAAGTTGCCCAGAATAAGCTCCACTTGTAAGTTTTCCTGACCCTAGTTCTTGTTTAATACGCGATGTAATTGCCATTTGAGATACTCCAATATTCAAACTTGAATTTTTAATAAATTCTGTTAAAGCAGGTATTTGTTGAATTAAAAAGTTATTATTAAAAGCTTTAGTTGCTGCTTTTTTATAATCATCGGCACTTATTGTTGAATTAGTTTTATAATTTTCAAACATAAATACACTTTTTTCATTTAAGAAATTTCTTGGATCTAAATAATATCTAATAGCTTCTCTACTAGCAGCACTGTAACCTGAATCAAACTTCTTCGTACAAGTTGTATCAATAAAATCACTTCTACTATTAGAAGATATTGTTGAACTACCACATCCAAAAGCATTAACACTGGCATTAAAATCGATTACATTTCCATTATTATCTTTAGTCTCAGCTTCAAAATTCCAATTTGGATGAGCAAGTTTCATTGTACATAATCCATCCCAATAGGAAGATGGAAAACCTTTTTCTTTCATTTGTTTCTCACATTCATTTTTAGCTTCGGTATTATCTTCTTTAGGTTCTTCAATAACCGTTACTTTTAAATAATTTGAACAAATATAAACATCAGCTCCATCAACAATAATTTTATACCATCCATTTGGACATCCACCTTCATCTTTAAATAGTTCATCTGTATTCATATTAAATGTTTCACCAGTTGAAACACTTTTTATCTTGTCATAATTAGTCCCTGGTCCTTTTCTTAAACGTACATCAGTTCCTGAAACTACACCTGAAATTGACTTAGCATTAACAAAACTAGGCATAATTAAAGAAAATAATATAAGAAATAAAAAATATCTTTTTTTCATAATTACACCTACCTATACATATTAATTATAACAAAGTTTGACAATATATGACAATTTATACGTTTTCTTTTACAACTCTTTTACAAAAAAATAAGAAGATTTCTCTTCTTATTATAAACGATCAATTACTGCAATATTTTTATTAATACATCTTATTAAATCAGATTTATCATATTTATCTAATATAGCATTAAATCTGCTTGGATTAAAAATAAATCTTGATGGATGTTCAATTAAACAACCTCTAGCGTTATCAACATTTAAAGCATTTATTGTATTAAAGTTTTTAATAACAATATCACTGAATGTATTAAATATTAAAACTTCTTCATCAGTTAAATTCTTTTTAAATTTCTTTTCTTCATCTTTAGTAAATCCAAGTTTAATCATAAGTTCGCAATTATTACTATAATCCATTGAAGCAAATAGTAAATTAGCAAGTTCATCTTCTTTAGCACGATCAACTACTTCCTCTAATTTATTAATATTTACTTTATTTAACATATTAAATACATAAGATATATCATCACTTGTTGCATTTGTATGTTCAAGTAAAGTTAAAATATGATCTAAGTTTTGAGGAGTAACTTCTAGAAGTGTATCAACACTTGTATAAATAAGTGTTTTATCTAAACCATGCTTTTCCATTATATTAAGGAATTTAGAAGTATTTTCTTTATTAAAGTTCTTTTCTAATTTATTAACATCTTCCTCACTGAATCTAAACTTGTCTAAACCTAAGTCTAAAATCGATGAATCAAAATCATCATTGGAATCAAAAATTGATGAATTCATGCTGTTTAAAGCATTTTCACTTTCTTCTACATCTTTAAATTCTTCTGGATTAAATAAACTTTCTACTCCATCTTCTTTAACAGGTTCTTCAGTTAAATAATCAGGAATGAATAAATTTATTGTATTATTAGTATTATCATCCTCTTCTAATTTATAAGAAGTTTCTTTTTCTTCATTAAATAAATTATCATCAAGAATTGTATCTTCTTCATCAGTTTCTTGTTTTTCTACGCCTGCATCATTTTTTTCTTCTTTTTCTTCTATTCCATTAAAATCAATATCTTCATCAATTAAGCCATCAACATCAGGAATATCTTCATCTAATTCATAATCCATTTCATGGTTTTCTAAATCTTGTCCTGAGGCTATTATATTATCAAGTTCATCTTTTATAGAAAGTTCTTTACTTGAAGTTTCTTCTTCTTCAATATTTTCATCTTCTTTGATTTCATCTGTTTCTACTTCATCAATATCTGAAATATGATCAATTTCTTCAAATACTGAATCATCAATTTCATGATTTAAATCTTTTTCATTTATTTCTTCAACATCAACATCTAATTCTTCTTTAATTTCATTACCAACGAAACTATCAAGTTCATCTTTATGATTAACAGAATAATCAATAATTGAGTTAATACTTGATTCATAATATTTTTCTAAGACTTTAGCTTTTTTTAGTTCGCCTTCTAATTTTTCTTTATTATCTTCAAGTTCAATAATCTCATTTTTTAAAGCTTCTGCTTTTTCAGTTATATCTTTAATATTTTGAGTTTCTTTACTAATTAAAGTTCTTTTTTCAAGTATTTTGTTACTAATTTCTTTATTACCAGTAGCTAATAACTCTTTAAAGTTTTTAAATTTATCAGACAACTCAACTAAATCATTTTCAAATCCATGTATTTCCTCTTCTAAAGAAGCAATTACACTTTTAGAATCATCCACACTTATTCCATATTGGCGTGCAATACCAGCTTTATCTTCAATTTCTTTATTAACTCTAGCTAATTCTTTCTCTGTATCAACTCTGTGACTTTTAATTCCACTTATAACAGATTTTAAATTATCATTAATTACCCCAATCATCTTTTCCATAACAAAATACCTCTCTATTCTCTTCATAAATTATAGCAAAAAAAAATATAAGTGTAAACAGAAAATGTATATTAAATATTATTTTAATCACATAATATTAATTAGGTGATATAATTGAAAAATATAATCTTTAATATCATAAATAACTATGGTTATTTTGGTATAACTTTTTTAATTGCTTTAGAAAATATAATACCTCCTATACCATCAGAAATAATTCTTTCATTCTCAGGTTTTATTTCTAAATATGCGAGTTTAAACTTATTACTTATTATAATATCTTCAACACTTGGTTCTATAATTGGAGCGTTAATTCTTTATTATCTTGCTTATTTTATAGGTTTAAAATTACTGGATTTTAAGTTTTTTAAAATATGTGGATTAAAGAGTGAAAATGTAAAAAAATCTATAAATCACTTTAAAACTAATGGAAAAAAATCCATTTTTTTGGAAGATTCGTGCCTATAATAAGAAGTTTTATATCTATTCCTGCAGGCCTTTCTAAAATGAATATAAAATTATTTGTTATTCTTACAACTATTGGTAGTTTAATTTGGAATACAATATTTATTTTTATTGGATATTTTTTAAAAGATAAATGGGAAATTATAACTACTTTTTTTGAAGATTATTCTTTCATCATTTTCTTAGTATTTATAGGTATTTATTTTATTATCAAAAAAATTAAATCTAGAAAAATAATCACCGTTGGTTAATAAACACATATACTAAATTAGAAATACAAAATGGAAAGAAGGATTATTTTGAAAAGATTTATTTGTGTTTTAGTTATTGGTTTAACTTTAATAACACTTACTGCATGTGCAAATAAAAAACATGAAGAAAATAAGAAATTCGTGGTGGCTGAAGTAACTCATTCAGTATTCTATGCTCCATGGTATGTAGCAATTCATAATAATTATTTTGAAAATTTAGATATTGAAGTAATTTTAACAAGTGGTGCCAATAATGTTGTTGCTGCTGTTTTATCTAAAGATGCTGATATTGGTTTATGTGGTCCCGAAGCTACAATTTATGCAAACAGCAAAAATAAAGATAAAGTAAAATCATTCGCTGGTTTAACTAAACGAGATGGCCAATTCTTAGTTTTAAGAAAAGGAATAAAATATAATGAATTTAAAGATATTGAAGGTTTAACTATTCTAGCTGGAAGAAGTGGCGGCATGCCATTATTAAACTTCAAAAATGCTTTAAAAAATGAAAATGTAAAAAATGTAAAGATAGATTCATCAGTTGAATTTGCTAATCTAACAAGTGCTTTTATTGCTGGTACAGGTGATGGAGTTAATTTATTTGAACCAAATGCAACTACTCTTGCCAAAACAGGTAAATACTATATAGCCACATCTGTTGGAACTTATTCAGGTGTTGTTCCATACACTGCTTTTAATGCCTTAGAAACAAATATAAAAAATAATGAAGATAAATACAAGACTTTTTATAAAGGAATTGAAAAAGGCCTTGATTATGTAAAAAATCATACAAGCAAAGAAATAGCTGAAATTATAAAAAGTGAATTTCCAGATACAGAAATGGATGACTTAGTAAAAATGGTTGATAACTATAAATCATATGATTCTTGGTTAGATACACCAAAAATTTCTGAAGATATAATGATTAACTTAGAAAATATTATGATTGATAATAAAGAATTAGATAAATATGCTGATTTTAAAGAATTAGTTTATGAATTTAATTAACGTCGTTTCTTTATCTAAAAAATATCATACACCAACAAAAGAAGTTGCCGCTTTAGAAAATATTACTTTTGACATTGAAAAAAATAGTATCCTTGGAATAATTGGCATGAGTGGTTGTGGTAAATCAACATTATTTAATATAATAACTAAACTTGAATCCCCGACTTCAGGTTATATAAGAGAAAATCAAAAATTAATTATTGGGTATATGATGCAAACTGATGCTCTTCTTCCATGGTTAACTGTTTATGAAAATGCAATACTTGGTTTAAAACTTAAAAAAATGGTTAATAAAGAATCAATAGAATATGTTAATACTTTATTAAAAAAATACGGATTATTTGATTTTAAAAATGAATATCCAAGTAATTTATCTGGAGGAATGCGACAAAGACTTGCTTTAATTAGAACTTTAGCAATAAAACCAAATATTTTACTTCTTGATGAACCATTTTCTAAATTGGATATTGATTCAAGAATAAAAATAAGTGATGATGTTTATAAAATAATAAAAGAATTAAATATTACAACAGTAATTATTTCTCATGATATTATGGAAGGAATTACTTTATGTGATAAATTAATCATTTTAACTCCAAGACCAGGTAAAATAAAAAAAATTATTACATTAAAAAAAGAAGATAAATTACCAAGTGAAATACGAAAAGAAAATTATATAACTAAATTATATGATGACATTTGGAGGTATATGCATGATGAGTAAAGAACAAGCATTATATCTCAAAAAAAGGAAAAGAAAAAAGATGTTTATATTACTATCACAAATTTCATTACTCATAGCTTTTATTTTTTCATGGGAATATGCAAGTAATCATGAATTGATAAATTCTTTCATTTTTTCTTCTCCAAGTGAGATTATTAAAACCTTAATTACTTTATATAAAGAAAATAATTTATTTATACATATATATGTAACTAGTTTAGAAGTAATTGTTTCCTTTTTACTCTCTGTTATTATTTCATTTTTTCTAGCTTTATTCTTTTATATATTTCCAACAATAAAAAAAATAATGGATCCTTTTATTACAATGATTAATAGTTTACCAAAAGTAGCTCTAGGTCCACTTATAATAATCTGGATGGGAGCTAATACTAAATCTATAATATTTATGGCTCTTTTAATTAATTTAATTGTAACGTTCACGACTATATTAAATGGATTCTTAAACACTGACAAGGATAGAATAAAATTATTCAAAGTGTTAAATGCTTCTAAGAAGGATATTATATTTAAACTTATTATTCCATCAAGTAGAAATGAAGTTATTTCAGCACTTCGATTAAATCTATCTTTATCACTTATAGGTGTTATCATGGGTGAGTTCTTAAGTTGTAAAAAAGGTATAGGTTATTTAATTTTATACGGTACTCAAGTATTCAACTTATCTCTAGTTATGTGTGGTATTTTTTACTTCTATTATTATCTTTCATTTTCTATGAATTAATTAATGTAATAGACAAAGAATTGTTTCATAAAGATATACACTTTGAAATAAAAAAAAGTCAATGAATTTAAATAAGTAAAATTCATTGATTCTTTTTGAATTTAATTTTAACTTCTATTTTCATTAGAAAATTTATTAGTATTTTATTTAAACATGATATAATCTACTCAGGTGATACTATGAATATAAAAAAAATCATGTTAAAACATGAAAAAGAATACAAAAAATATGCTGCTTTTAATAAAGGCGCAGTAAGGTTTAAAGATTATGATAAAACTGATATTAGACCTGAATACTTTAGAGACATTGATAAAATTATTCATAGCATGAATTATTCAAGATATATAAATAAAACCCAAGTATTTACAAAATCCAATAATGATCATGTTTCAACAAGAATGATACACGTTCAACTTGTTAGTAAAGTTGCAAGAACTATTGGAAGAGCTCTTTCTTTAAATGAAGATTTAATTGAAGCAGGAGCCTTAGGTCATGATTTAGGTCATACCCCATTTGGTCATTTTGGAGAATCTGTTTTAAATGAAATATCTTTAAAACATAATGAAGGCTATTTTATGCATAATGTTCAATCAGTAAGAAATATGATGTATGTAGAAAATCATGGTAAAGGTCATAATTTAACTATGCAAGTTTTAGATATTTTTCTTTGTCATAATGGTGAATTAGTTCAAAATGAATATAGACCAGTAAGAAAAACCAAAGAAGAATTTTTAACTCAATATGAAGATTGTTATAAAAATAAAGATGCTTCTAAAAATTTAATACCTATGACTTTAGAAGGATGTGTTGTTAGAATAAGTGATATAATTGCTTATTTAGGTCGTGATATTGAAGACGCAATTAGACTTAACGTTTTCGATATAAACGATTTACCAAAAAGTATTAAAGATATATTAGGAAGTAGTAATAAAGATATTGTTAACACTATTATTATAGATATAATAGAAAATTCAATAAATAAAAACTACATATCTATGTCACCAAAAATCTATAAAGCTATTAAAGATTTAAAAGATTTTAACTACAAATATATATATTCCAAATCAATGCATGAAGATACCCAAAAATATTTAAAAGATGGCTTTTATCAAATATTTAATCACTTTTTAGAACAAATAAAAAATAAAAATACTAAGTCAATTATCTATAAAGACTTTTTAAAAGATATGAGTAAATCCTATTTAGAAAACACAAGCGATGAAAGAAAAGTAATTGATTTCATTGCTGGAATGACTGATGAATATTTTTTAAAACAATATAAAAAATTAGCAAAATAAAAGCTAATTTTTTTATGAAAAAAAGAAGCTTTATTTTGCTTCTTCTTGAACCCTAGTTTCTCTAATAACTGTAATTTTAATTGTACCAGGATATTGCATTTCATCTTCAATTTTTTCTTTAATTTCTCTTGCAATTTTAAAGCTTTTTAAATCATCAACTTCATCTGGTTTAACTAACACACGAATTTCACGACCAGCTTGCATTGCATAACTTTTTTCGACTCCATCAAATGAGTTACCAATATTTTCTAATTGTTCTAAACGTTTAACATAGTTTTCCATCGAGTCATTTCTAGCACCAGGTCTTGCAGCACTCATTGTATCTGCAATTTGAACTAAACAAGAAATAATACTTGTTTGCTCAGTATCTCCATGGTGAGAATGAATTGCATTTATAACAACAGGATCTTCATGATATTTTTTAGCAATTTCCACACCAATTTCTACATGGCTTCCTTCAACTTCAAAGTCTATAGCTTTTCCAATATCATGTAAAAGTCCAGCTCTTTTAGCAAGAAGAACATTTTCTCCTAACTCTCCAGCCATTATTCCACAAAGGTTAGCAACTTCAACAGAATGTTGTAACGCATTTTGACCATAACTGGTTCTAAAGTTTAATTTACCAATTAAATTAACAAGCTCAGGATCCATTTTAGATAATCCCAAATTATAAACAGCTTCTTTTCCAATTTCTGTTACTCTTGTATTCATATCATTACAAGTTTTATCATATATTTCTTCAATTCTTGTTGGATGAATTCTTCCATCCTTAATTAAAGTTTCAATTGTTTGTTTAGCAATTTCTCTTCTAAATGGATCAAATGAAGAAACTACTATTGCCTCAGGTGTATCATCAATTATTAAATCAACCCCTGTAACCGCTTCAATAGTACGTATATTTCTACCTTCTCTTCCAATAAGTCTACCTTTCATATCATCATTAGGTAAATTAATTGTTGAAACAGTTTGAATATTTGTAACATCATTAGAATATTTTTCCATTGAATTAACAAGTAAATTTTTAGCTTTATTATCAACTTCTAGTTTAGCTTCAGCCTCTTTTTCTTTGATAAACTCAGCTATCTCTACTTCCATACTGCTTTCTACTCTTTGCATGATCATGTCATGCGCTTTTTCTTTAGAAAACTTAGCAATTGTTTCTAACTTTTCCATTTCTTCCTTAAGAAGATCGTCCATTTTACTTTCCTTCTCTTGGACTTGTTTTTGTAAAGCACTTAAATTATTATCTTTTTGTTCAAGCATATTATCTCTGTTTTGTAACATTTCTTCTCTTTTATCCAAAGATTGTTCTCTTTGTAAAAGTCTTTCTTCACTTTGAGTAATTTCTGCTTTTCTTTCTTTTATTTCTTTATCAGTTTCTTGTTTTAACTTGAAACTTTCTTCTTTTAATTCTAATAAACTATCTCTTTTATGTTTATCAGCTTCTTTTTTAGCTTCATTTAATAATTTTTCAGCTTTTTTTCCTGCACCAGCACCTGTAAATACAACTATTAAAAAGGTAACTAAACCACCGGCAACAAGACCAATAAGAAGTGTAACTATACTTATAGTATCCATGTGTTTTAACACTCCTTCTATTTTTATAGATAATTATATAAACTCATCTATACATTAATTATAAGATAGAATCAAGTTTTTTACAAGATAAAAAAAGTGAGTATTTCTACTCACCAATTGGTTTAAAACCATAATGTTCTCTAATTTGATTTTCAATTTCATAAGCAATGTCAGGATTATTCTTTAAGAATATCTTAGTATTTTCTCTTCCTTGACCAATTTTTTCACCATTATATGAATACCAAGCACCACTTTTATCCATAATTCCTAAATCACTTGCAATATCAACAAGTTCACCAACATGACTTACGCCTTCACCATACATAATATCAACTGTAGCAACTTTAAATGGAGGGGCAATTTTATTTTTAACAACTTTAACAGTAGTTTTATTTCCAATAACATCAGAACCAGTTTTTAATTGTTCTCCCCTTCTAATATCAAGTCTAACAGATGCATAATACTTAAGTGCTTTACCACCAGGAGTAGTCTCAGGATTACCAAACATAATACCTACTTTTTCCCTTAGCTGATTAATAAAGATCACAATAGTATTAGTCTTATTAATAGAACCAGATAATTTTCTAAGAGCCTGACTCATTAATCTTGCTTGAAGTCCAACATGTGAGTCTCCCATTTCACCATCAATTTCTGCTTGAGGAACAAGAGCAGCAACAGAGTCAATAACTATAATACTAACCGCTTGGCTTTTAACAAGTGCATCACAAATTTCTAAAGCTTGCTCACCAGTATCAGGTTGTGATAATAATAATTCATCAATATCAACACCAAGTCTCTCCGCATAAACTGGATCAAGTGCATGCTCAGCATCAATAAAAGCTGCTCTTCCACCTAGTTTTTGATGTTCTGCAATTGCTTGTAAAGCAAAAGTAGTTTTTCCAGAAGACTCTGGACCATATATTTCAATAATTCTACCTCTAGGGTATCCACCTACACCTAATGCAATATCTAAAGATAAGCACCCAGATGAACAAACATCAACCTTCATATGTTCTTTATCTCCAAGTTTCATTATTGAACCTTTTCCAAATTGTTTTTCGATATCATTCATAACTTGTTCTAAAGCTTTATCTTTAGATACATCTTTATTAACCGTTTTCATATTTCCTCCTAGTAAATAACTTACAACACTATTGTATAATAATAAAATTTAAAATGCAACACTTTTACGAACAATTGTTTTACTTTTTTTACCAATTATTTATTTTAAAAATAAAAAAACCCCTTATATAAAAGAGATTTTTCACACATAATTTCTAACTAATCTTCAATTTCTTTTTTTGCAAAAATTATTTCTTTATTCATACTATAATATTGACAAGCAGAAATAATTGACATAACACAAGCAAAATATAGCAAAAATTGATTAACATTTATACCAATAAACTCAAATGGCATATTATAGAAGAAAGTTAATACTGTGCCTACCATTAAACATGCAGTTTTGATTTTACCGGCACCTATTGCAGCAACCACTTTACCTTTACTAGCCGCTTCCATCTTAATAGCATTAACAACTATATCTCTAACAACAATTACAACAGGAATAATAGCATTAATAAAACCATGTGCTGCTAAAATTATTAAAACAGAATTAACCAAAACTTTATCAGCAATAGCATCTAACATTTTACCAGTATCAGTAATTAAATTATATTTACGAGCAATATATCCATCCAAGAAATCAGTAATACTAGCAATTATAAAAATAACACCAGCAATCAAATATTGCAATTCAACAGGTGAAGAAATCCCAGATATATTATACTGTGGAAACTGTATACCAACAGCATAAAACGGAAATAACAATAAAATAATAACAACAACAGACAAAATTAATCTCAAAACAGTAAGTTTATTAGGCAAATTCATAAATACACTCCTCTCTAACACTTGGTAGTAGCTCACTAGTTCTTTCAGGAGCCTTATTAATTTTACCAATTATAACATATAAAACAACAAATAATACTATAAGTAAAAAAATTGCTAAAACAAATGGCCAAACACTGACCTTTTTCTTATATTCTTTCGTATATGGTGAACTAACCTTTTTATTTTCTTCTTCCATTTTCTGTTGGGCCATCTTGATATCCTCAAGAGAAATTTTAGAAGTATGTTCAAATAAAAAGCCATTAAATTCATCAATAACTTTTTCTGGATTCAAACCTAAATACTTTGCATATTGCCTTATATTTTCTTTTAATTCATAAACATCTTTAAATGCTTTAACATTACCAGATTCTATATTTTCGAGTTGTGTTGTTGAAAGCTCTAAATCTTCAGCTGCTTCTGCCAGACTAACTCCATTACTAACACGAGTCCGCCTTAAATAATCGCCTAACTCTTTCACATTAACACCTCACATAATAAACAAAAAATATAAATAAGCCATGTTCTGTTCTTAGTTTCCTAAGCGACAAACATTTATCTACCGTTACCGGTCCCTATTCGAATTCAAATTCTTCTCTTAGGACTCCCCTACCAAAATTTGGGTTTCTCGCTCGTTGGGTTTACCGCGTTTCACTTCTTTGTTTTCAAAGAATTCGTCACTGTGGCACTTTATGGTTTGTATCATATCAAAGACTTAGATACAAAATCCGCCGTTAGCAAAAGCTACCCTAGGTTATTTATTCCCTAGGAACGAACACTACAATCATCTCAGATTGTGCGAGCATGGACTTTCCTCAAGGACCTCAAAAGTCCCAGCGTTTGTCTATATATTAATTGTTGTCCCTTTCTTCTTTTTCCTTCATATTGGCATAAACCAATTTTTCAAGTTGCGATAATCTACGGATGACATCAACATTAGTAACTTCTGTATTTTCACTGTTACGAACAACCTCCATACTTAACTTTGAATTACGAAGTTCTTGTTTCAAATTAACAACTTCAGCCATCAAATCCGCCTTTTCCTTCTCCAAGTTATTAATTATATCAAAAAATTGCTCATAATCACCAATAATTACATCTAAAAATTGATCAACTTCTTTTAAACGATAACCACGAGTATCTATTTTAAACTCTTTTTCCAAAATATCCTGTGGTTTAAGTGTAATTTTATTTTGATACATTTCATCACCAATCCCTTACAGTAATATTATGGCATCATTGCTGATTTTTGTCAATTATTAACCTATATAAGACATAAGATAATTTTGTATCAAGCTTAATACTTTTAGTATCACTAATCATTTTATTAAATATTCTAACAACTTCAAAATTATTCATCATATCACCATAAAC
>ENA-ORKV01001371-ORKV01001371.1-human-gut-metagenome-genome-assembly--contig:-NODE-1371-length-18683-cov-2.313394_pt1 | contig 18683 bp, 16 predicted proteins | sample MGYA00243058_ERZ508805 | MGnify/ENA primary metagenome ERZ508805 (study PRJEB26277, sample SAMN04329770) | human gut metagenome | biome: human-associated habitat | host: Homo sapiens | place: USA... | reverse complement strand
ATTGGAATTGTCAAACAAAAGATCCCCAGTCTTTAAGTGGTAGCACCGGTCATTCACCTTGTAACACATCGTTCCCTGTCTGACCAGTGTGATCTCAATCTCCGGATGCCAGTGCCACATAAAATACCCCTGCTCGTACCCGGAGAGCTTCTCATAGCTGACCAGAAACGGAAAATGGTCACTGCCGTGCTTTTTTAGTTCCTTTTGAAACTGGTTGGTGACGATCTGCATCGTTTTCCTCTCCTTTCACGCAATAAATTACCTTTAATATACACTATTCTCACAAAGAAACGCAATATTTTCCTTATTTATCACAGATTTATCAAGGTATTTTCTCATCTGCGCGTTATAATAAGATCAGAAACGAAAAACGGTATCAAAGAAAAATAAAAAGAACAGGAGACGATAATATGAATTTACCGGAACAGGCAAAATTAAAAGAGATTTACGGAGAAACCGAAAAATGCGGCGCACGTTTTGAGAGCCTCGCAGACAATTTTGAAAAGATCTATCATCACGATCACGCGGAATACTTTACTTCCCCGGGAAGAACCGAGATCATCGGAAACCACACCGACCACAACGGCGGAAAAGTAATCGCCGGCAGCATCAACCTCGACACGATCGGTGCCGCATGCCCGAACGACTCTGACATCATCCGCATCACCAGTGAAGGCTACGATGAGATCGTTGTAGATCTCACCAAACTGACCCGTGAGAATTATCCGGCAGGAACACCTGCGTTAGTTGCCGGAATGATGGAAGGCGCAAAGAAAAACGGTTTTAAAACCGCAGGCTTTGACGCTTATGTGAGCACCAACGTAATTGCGGCTGCGGGTGTCAGCTCCTCCGCTTCCTTTGAGATGCTGGTCTGCTCGATCGTAAACCACTTCTTTAACAATGAAAAAATGACATTTACCGACTACGCAAAGATCGGACAGTACGCGGAAAATGTTTACTGGGATAAGAGCTCCGGCATGATGGATCAGATGGCATGCGCGGTCGGCGGCCCGGTACTCTTTGATTTTGCGGATCGAAACGACTTAAAATACCAGAAACTGGATTTCTCCTTTGGAATGTTCGGCTATCGTCTCGTCATCGTAAACACCGGAAAAAATCATGCGGACTTAAGCCGTGAATATTCCGAGATCCCGGATGAGATGAAGGCAGTCGCAAAGATACTCGGCAAGGAACTGCTGCACGAGACCACTTTAGACGATCTCCTCGCTCACTGCAACGAGATTGAAGACGACAGAGCCCTGCTGCGCGCGATCCACTTCTTTGAAGAGACTTCCCGTGTAGAACAGGCAGCTGACGCGATCCGAAACAAAAAATACGACGATGTGCTCCGCCTCATGGACGAATCCGGCAATTCTTCCTGGGAACTGCTCCAGAACTGCTACTCCATGCAGGACTGCCATGAGCAGAAGATCACACGCACACTGGCACTGACCAAGCTTTTCTTAAAGAAGATCAACGACGGTATGTGCCGCGTACACGGCGGTGGATTCGCCGGTGTGATCGCAGCGATCGTACCGGAAGCAGAAATGGAAAATTATGTAAACTACATTGCCCAGTATGTCGGCAAGGAGAACGTATATCCGATGGATATCCGCGCGATCGGAGCTGCGCATATCGGCTGATCCCCTTATTGCAGCGAATGTCCATTGCCACAATAGCTAAAGAAACCGGCACAGGAATTTTCCCGTGCCGGCTTCTTTTTTGTATTACACTTCTTTTAGCTAATCTTCCAGCCTTCCGCTTTCTTTCGGATCTCTACAAACTGCTTGTATTTTCCGTCCTGACGGATCAGTTCCTCATGCGTACCGCTCTCCGCGATCCGCCCGTCATCCACAACCAGGATCTGATCTGCCTGCTCGATCGTGGCAAGCCGGTGCGCGATCGTAATGATCGTCTTTCCTCTTGTCAGCTCCGTCACCGCATTCTGGATCAGATGCTCGTTTTCCGGATCGATACTTGCCGTTGCCTCATCGAGGATGATGATCGGCGCGTCCTTTAACATGGCTCTCGCAATGGAAATACGCTGTTTCTGTCCGCCGGAGAGCGTATCGCCGCCCTCTCCGATCACCGTGTCATAGCCATCCGGCAGTTCCATGATAAAGTCATGGCAGCACGCTTTTTTCGCTGCTTCGAGCATCTCCGCTTCCGTTGCGTCCGGTTTTCCGAAACAGATATTCGCGCGTATCGTGTCATGAAACAGATACACGTTCTGGAACACCATGGAAATATTGGAGAGCAGACTGTCGCAGGTCAGCTCTTTGATATTGTGGCCGCCGATACGGATGTTTCCGCCGTTTGCGTCATAAAAACGCGCGATCAGGCTGCAGATCGTTGTTTTTCCGGAACCCGACGGTCCGACGATCGCGGTCGAAGTCTTTTCCGGTATCTGAAAGCTTACATCCTTTAAGATCGTTCTGCTGTCATAGCCAAAGTTTACATGTTCAAATGCAATGTCATAATGGTTTAACGGAATGTCCTTTCCGTCGCTGTCAATATAGTTTTCTTTTTTCAGGGCATCCAGCTGATCCATCGCGTCCTCGATGATACTTAATACATGGGCGCTGTCGCTGATCGGTTCCACGCTCGCAAAGATCTCAAATGAAAAGAATACAAAGATGAGCATCATGGAAAAATCCATCTGTCCGTTCAGTGTCATGAAAAAGGATGCCAGCGCAAGCCCGACCGAACCACATTTCAATGCCAGAAGGTGCAGGCTGTTCGACGGGATAAATCCCCACTCGATCTTTAAGTGGATCCGTCTGCTGTCACCGACCGCATCGGAAAGCGCCTGCATGGACGCTCCGCTCTGTCCGAAGGATTTTACGACCGAAAGTCCTCTTGCGTATTCCAGGATCGATCCTGTCATATCGCGGTTCGCCTTTGCCTCCACCGGCGCGTTTTTCGTGCTGTACCATGAGATCACAAGCAGAAAAACAAAGGATACGGCTGCTGCCGCAAGCGCGATCAGTGCGGTAACCGGACTGAATACGCAAAGGCAGAGAAATACAACAAGGAAATTCAGATAGCCGCCGATAAAGCTGTTGATCATACGGATTCCCATGGTTTCCAGCGTTCCGAGCCCTGTTGTGATCGAGCTTAAGATATTTCCGGTGTTCATCTGCTGAAAGTATCCGAGGGATACACGCTTTAAGGCATCTCCGACCGCAAGCCGGTCTCTTGCTATCAGCTCATAACCGATCGCTTCCTGAAATTTTGCCCGCAGGTAATCAAACAGGAAACGGAAGAAAACGAGTCCCAAAATGATCAAGATACTGTATCCGATCCATTTGCGGTCAAACGTGCCGCTTCCTTTTTCCGCCTCCATCAGCATTCCCACCGTATACGCGGCGACCATGACAGGCATTGCCGCGAAAATATTGGAAAGGAAAGAAAAGATAAACCCGATGTAAAGCTTTCCTTTAAATTCCCCGCACCAGTTGATGATGCGTCCTATTGTCTTAAACATATGCCTTTTCCTCCTTTCCGGCTGACGATACCGCCCATTCCTTTGCTCCGATATGCGCTTTCCACATATCCTGATAGAGCGGGCAATTTTCAAGCAGCTCTTCCTGCGTTCCGTGCGCAACAATCGCACCATTCTTTAAGACTACGATATTGTCCGCCTGCTTTATCGTTGAGAGACGGTGCGCAATGACAAGAAGCGTCTTCCCCTTGGTCAGTGCCGCGATACTCTGCTGGATCTTATCCTCATTCTCCGGATCGGTAAATGCCGTCGCTTCATCTAAGATAACGATCGGCGCGTTCTTTAACATCATACGGGCAATGGCGATCCTCTGTTTTTCTCCGCCGGACAGCCGTTTTCCCGCCTCCCCCGCCGGGGTATCATAGCCCTGCGGCAGTTTTAAGATAAATTCCTCGCACTGCGCCGCTCTTGCCGCCGCCTTTACCTCCTCATCCGTAGCTTTCGGATTGCCAAGGCGGATATTTTCAAGCAGGGAGCAGCGGAACAAAAAGTTGTCCTGCGCAACAAAGCTTACATTTTCCGAGATCTGGGAGAGCGGCATATCCTTGATATTGACTCCGCCGATCGTAATGCTTCCTTCGGTCACATCGAAAAACCGCGCGATCAGCTTCGCAACCGTTGACTTTCCTCCGCCGGACGGACCGACCAGTGCTGTGAAGCTGCCCTGCGGAAGCTTTAAATCGATGCCGTGCAGCACTTCCTCCTCCGTGTTTCCGCTGTAAGAGAAGCGCACCTGTTTTAATTCCACATCCGTGCTCTTTATATTGGCGCGTTTCTCCGGCTCCGGGAGGCTCTTCATCGTAAGCAGGGAATCCAGTTCTTCGACCGTCATCTGCATCTGCTTTGTTTCATTCGCGAATACTTCCAGCTTTGCGAGAGAACCCACCATCGAAATGGAGAGCATGACTGCGAGTGCCGCCTGTGATGCTGTGATCGTTCCTGCGGATGCCAGTGCCAGGCTGACCGGAAGCGTTCCGATCAGCGTCGCCGGGAACAGCGCAAATGCAAGTTTCATGGTCACCCAGGTCGAGGACAGCCACTTGATGACGAATGTGCGGTAATCCGTGATCGCCTTCGCGTATTTTTCATAGGAAACACCCGCGCGTCCAAACGCTTTTATTACTTCAATTCCTTCAATATACTCCACGATCATGCTGTTCATGTAGGTGTTGGAATTGTTATAGGTATCAAAGTTCTTTCCACTGATCTTGAAGGTCAGTGCCATGCACACAAACGCCGCCGGAAATGTCACAAGCGATGCAAGCGCGATCCGCCAGTCGATCAGTGCAAGCGCAAGGATGCTCACAACCGGCAGTACGATATGTCCCACGCCTTCCGGAACCACATGCGCAAGCGGTGGCTCGATCCCTTCGATCTTATCCACCATGATGTTTTTAATCTCACCGATGGAATGTGCCTGCACTTCGCCGAGCGGCGCGTGTAAAAAGCGATCCGCCATTCTGAGTCTGAGTCCCTCAAGTACATGATATGCCACCTGATGGGACGCTGCCGTGGAACCGGCAAAACATAACACTTTCACGCAGTACGCAAAAAGTGCCGCACCGCACCATCCAAGGATTGCCCCGGATGTCACGGTTCCATCCACAAATTTACATATGACCTGATACATACAGAAAAACGGAACCAGTCCCGCCGTGATGCTGATCACCGACAGAACGATAGAGAGTTCGAATTTCTTCCGATATCCGCCCGCATACCCGAGCAGGGTACGCATCCAGCCCTCTTTCTTCTCTTTCATAATATCCTATCCTCCTAACGAATGGCGCTGCGGTATTCCACCGGCGACATTCCCATAATTTTCCGAAACGCGATCGCGAATTTGCTGGCGCTGTCATAGCCCACCAGTCCCGCGATCTCCGCAACACTCTTTTCACGATCCGCCCGCAGAAATTCTGCCGCGCGGTTCATGCGGTAATCGGTAAGCCAGGCGCCGATCGACATCCCATACACGGATTTAAAGCAGTTTTTCATTCCGGTCAGCGGAATCTCAAACCGCACCGAGAGATCCTCCTGCGTATAATTTTCCGCCATATGCTCCGCCAAAAACGCCTGGATCGCTTTTACCTTTTCTACCTGTGTTTTATAGTAATAGGGTCTTTCTTCCTGTTCCTTCGGCAGTTCCAGTGCGTCCAGATACAGCAGAAGCTCCATGATCTTGATCTTAAAATAAGGGATCCTGATCTTTTCCGGCACCTGATACAGTTCCCCGAAAATATGCTCTGCGGCACCTTTTTCGTGTATCAGATTCGGATAACGCCCCGGACAGTACTTCTCCTGCAGCTTTATGAGATCGACCGGGAAATCCTTTACTTCCTCCGCGAGCGCCGCCGCCGCGATCTCCATATCAAAGCCGATCGTCAGCCCGTGATAATGGCTCGACGGGAATACAAAACGCCCGGTATGCGTGAGCCTGCGGTCCATCTTGATGTCCCCGGCTCCAACATAAGCGTAGGCATTTTCCGCCGCCAGATATTCCATTTTTCCCTCTCTGCAATGGTCAATGACAAACATATTTCTGCCCGGCACATATTCGGAATCAAAATATTTCACATGAAAATCATTGAAGCTCAACATCGCGCCCGGAAACACTTCATAGCAGGTCATCGTGCCGTCACCGGTCTCGTTGCGGAACTGATACACACTGCATCCGTCGCTTTTCGCCAGCAGAATGCCTCTTGCCTGCCCGATCCCTTCTTCTTTCATGCCTCTTCCTCCTTTTCTCCAAGCATCAATATCCTGTCACACGCGTCCTGCATGAATTCCCTGTCATGTGACACCACAAGCACGATCTTTCCCGCTTTCGCGAGATTTCGCACCATCTCGCAGACCTCCTTCATATGGCGGTAGTCCAGTCCGCTCGTCGGCTCGTCAAAGATCAGTACCTTTTTTCCGGAAAGCACCGCTGTCGCCACCGCAAGGCGCTGTTTCTGCCCGCCGGATAATGCCATCGGATGCGTTTCCTCGTAATCACCGAGATCAAACTGCGCAAGCACTTCTCTTATCCCTGCTTCATCCGACGCTCCCGCCTGTTCACACTCGCCAAAAACGCTGTCCGAAAAAAGCTGATGATTTACATCCTGCATGACTAAAAAGCAGTTTTTCTGTCTCTGCTTTCGTTTTAACACATCCCCTTCCAGGGAGATACTTCCTTTCTGTTCCCGGATCAGTCCGCACAGACAGCGGATCAGTGTTGTCTTTCCGACACCGTTGTGCCCGGAGATCCCAAGCACCTCACCCGGATACGCGGTAAACGAGAGATCCTTTATCACATCCGGCTCACCCTTGTAGCCACAACCAAGTCCGCAGATCCCGAGCCCTTTTCCCGCCTCATAGGCACGGGCTTTTTCCAGATCTAACGTGGTCCTTTTTAATTTTCTAAGTCCCAGCCGGATCCGCTCCGTTTCCTCCATGGCAAGAAATTCTGCCTTTGAAAAGCTTTTTTCAATCCTTCCATCCCGGATATAGACCGCGCGATCCACAAGATCCGCCAGAAAATACAGCCGGTGCTCTGCGATCACAACCGTTTTTCCCTCTTCTTTCAGACGGATCAGCTGCTTTCTCAGTTTTTCAATCGCCTCTTCATCCAGATTTGCCGTTGGTTCATCTAAGGTATAGATCTGCGGATTCATGGCATACACGCTTGCGAACGCCAAAAGCTGCTTTTCTCCGCCCGAAAGTGAAAAAATATTCCGGTGCATCAGCTTTTTTATTTTTAACTGCCGGACGGTCGTCTCGACGCGGGATTTGATCTGTTCCGGCGGGACGCCTTCATTTTCCAGTCCAAATTCCAGCTCACTGTCCGTATCCAGATGGAAAAACTGGCTTTTCGGATTCTGAAATACCGAACCGACTTCTTTTGCCAGTTCATAGACCGCGGTATCGCGCACCGGCATACCCGCAACCGTGACGTCGCCCTGTAATTGTCCGTCCGCGGTAAAATGCGGGATCAGCCCATTGATCAGTTTGGTGACCGTTGTTTTGCCGCAGCCGCTTTCCCCGCAGAGAAGCACGCACTCTCCCGGATGGATCGTCAAACTTACGTCACGCAGTGAATTTTTTCCCTCCGCATAAGCAAAAGATACCTGATCGATCGTAATCATACGTTTCCTCCTCTCAGACAGCAAGCGCTGCCACCAAAAATCCCGCTGCCACCAAAATGCAGATGCAGTCCATCACTCCGATATGTAATTGGACGGTACTCGTCTTTTTTACCGGACTTTCGATGCCCCTCGTCACTGCCGCAGCCGCAAGCTCTTCCGCCGTATTGACCGCCGACATCATAAGCGGCACAACAAAGGCTTCCACTTTTTCGCCTCCATGCAGATTTTTTAATTTCATGGCATCCCGGATATACCCGCTTTCCTCGCGGATCGCAGGGAAATACCGCAGTGTCACGGAAATCGGTATAATGACTGTCTGTGGAATGTAAAGCGCGCGGAGCGCCACGATAAACTCGCGCAGGGAAACCGTCTTTAGGATCAGCCATCCGATCATCATACACGGGTACATCCGCCTTGCGTAGTTTATAAAAATCGAAAAGCAGGAAATGACCACTCTCGGCGCCGCCGGAAGCACCATCCACTGAAACGCATAAAGCATCAGATACACAAAAAGCCACTGAAAGCCGCTTTTTATCCTGCCACAGAGCAGATACAGCACGGTCAGGCAGCCGATCCATGCGATCTGTATCGCAGGATCGTCCTGCACAAGCATGATGACATTCGCAAGCGCCAGCAGTAACAGCCCGGCGCGCGGATCAAGCCTTAATCCCTCTCGTCTTTTTTTCTCCATGGATCAAACCATACCCGCTTTCTTAAAATGTTTGTGGAACATACCGTTTGCGATCCACGCGCCCACAAACGCCGCGATCACCGGCGCCACGATCATCACAACCAGCATTCCCTGTGAGGAGAGCGCCCGCAGTGTGGAAACGTAAGACTCCGCCATTCCCTGTTCGCTGATCTGTGTTAAAAAGCTCTCCCGCATGATCCAGATCGGAAGCGGGGAACCTGTCATTCCAAGTGAAAATGCTGCAAACGCCGCCGCGTTCCAGAGAAAGCTCTTATATCCGCCAAGAAAACGGATCAGTTCTCCAAGCAGGCACGCCGCTAAAAAGGTGCCAAGTAAAATAACCGTAAACTGACCGGTCACAAAATACAAAAGTCCGGTCACCATGCCCATCAAAAGCACTGCGCCAAATTTCTGTACCTTTGCGCACATTAAAAGAAACGGGTTTCCCGTGACCAGTGCGATCAGCGCCGGCATTAAGATCCAGATGACCGGATGCAGTCCGCTGAGCAGCATGCAGATAAAATTAAGTACAAAATAGATCGCAGAAAAAATTCCGATTGAGATCAGATCCTTGCCCTGCAATAATTTTCCATTTTTTTGCGTTGACATTTTCATGTCCTCCTTATGTAAAAGAAATTAGTCAGTACTAACTTTTAACAGCATAGCATACCAAAACGCTTTTGTCTGTCCCATTTCGCCCTTTTTGTTCCGTTTGGACATTTTCATTTTCCTCGTTGCCATTACAAAAAAAAGACTTTGGCTATCATTCTCACTGACAGTCAAAGTCTTTTCCCCACACAGAGCCTTTCATCTACACATCACAAAGAACCAGTTCTCCCTCGTCCTCGATCAACATCTCATCCTCACGCAGCCGTTCCACGATCTCCATATAGCGGTCTACCGCAAGCTTTGCGCCCTTATACTGCATCAGCTGCGGCTCTTTTTCCTTTTCCTTATAATAGATCACGTTGTAGTCAATATAAGCCACCACGATCTTTTCTTTTTCCAGCATATCCTCAAAGATCTTGTGCATCACGACATGCATCTCATCCGCTTTCCGGTGGATCGGGTAAAAATCTCCGGTCTCCGGCTCTTTTTCTTCCTCCGGGGTCTCATCCTGTCCCGGCTGTTCCGTCTGATCGGTGTCCCCGGAAAGCATCTCAAAAAGATTCATTTGTCCCGTTAAGTCTTCTTTTTCTGTCTTCATCGGTTTTCTCCTTTTCCTCTGTTACCAGCGTGATTCCAAAACATATTTCATAAAGGCAGGAAAAATGGCGCGATACCCTTCTTCCTTGATATGCATTCCCTCTATTGTATATTCCGCCCGCAAATTGCCCCCGGCGTCCTTTAACGGATCGTTGATGTCGATATACCGCGCATGATGCTTCTTTGCCAGTTCCTTTACTGCCGCATTGGCTTCGCGGATCCTGTCATTCGTTCGGATTTTAAGGCAGGGCTTCATCTCCTCCGTGGCAGCCACATAATTCACCGGATAATATGCCATCAGATAGATCTCTATCCCCGGCAGCTTTTCCTCCACGATGCTTAGTACTTTATCATAATGATCCATCAGGTGTCCGATCGTAACCCCCGGATCACTCAGATCATTCGTCCCGATATTGATAAAAAGTCTCACCGGTTTCAAATCCAGAATACATACGTCCAGATGTTCCAAGAGTTCATCCGTAATAAAACCGCCAATCCCCCGGTTATAGATCAAAAGATCCGGGTACTCCTCTTTTACAAACTTCTCGACCGGAAACATCTCCGAAGATCCCGCGCATACGATCTGCCCCGGCTGCGCCTGTTTGTTCTTCTCCTGAAATCTTTCTACTTTTTCTTCCTTGGTCATATAAAAAAACCCCTTTCTGTTACTATCATAAATTTATCCTCACCGAAAAGTCAACTTCCTTTTTCAGATTCCGCCACGCCTTGACATTTCACAGCTTGTTTTCTATAATCATGGGGCATTCAGTTATAAAAAAGGAGGATTGCTATGCCACAGACATTACCAAAAGACCCGGTCATCTTACTGAGCTTTGTGAACACAGAACTTCGGGATCACTATACATCATTAGACAAATTCTGCCATGCGCACGGCGCTGACCGCGCGGCACTGGAACAAAAACTCGGCGACATCGACTACTGCTATGACGCCGCAACCAATCAGTTTATTTAGTCAGATGGCGGTTCCGCCATCTTCACTAATACAAAAAAACCACCGTGTGCGTCGGTGGTTTTTATAAAGGGGGAGAGTTTATGAAAAAGTTTTCTTCATCACTGATTTCTTCTCAAGTGATGCTTATATAATATCTGCAATTTGTGAACTTCTTATGTCTCTCCCTTGAAAAAAATGTGAACTTTCTAAATAAAATCTGTAACAAATCTATAAAGTCTGTTTTATAAATTCGAAAGCCGGTAAAGTGCCTGTTTCGGAAGGATACAAACAGCATGCTCCTCGATCTCACGCGCTCTGGCGTCTCCGATCAAAAATGACGTGCCATACTCACATGCCTGGATGGAAAGCGCTGCCATCTCCTCTTTGCCGATCTCCTCGATATCAAGGATCAGCGCATATTCCCTGTCATCTGTTTTGTACAAGCTCTCCTGCCGGAACGCAAATCCCGGAAAATGTCTGCAAAAGCGAACCGCATGATCCATCGAACCAAAGAACACGATAAACATGTGATTGCCCATCCAGTAATCCGCCGGTTTCTTTTTTTCCGGCGCCCCCACTGTCTCTGCGGTGCTCTGTGCTTCGGCAGACGGATCTTTCCGGTCTGCTGCCTCACTCTCCTGCAGCTCCTCTTCCTGTCTGTCCTGTATCTCGCGCAGCAGCTTTGCGAAAGCATCCGCCTGGTTCTGTCCGGTCATGCCGCGTATCTCGTCCACACGCTCCGCATCCGTCCAGCCTTCCTCTGTCATCATGTCTTTCAAATGATCCAGTGCGCGATCCATGCCGATGTTCTCCGCCTTGTCTGAAAATGTGAACACCACATCATGATTCGGCAGAAACGCCGCCTGCACCGCCTGGATGCCTGAAGTCATCTTAAATCCGATCTCTTCCTCCGCCATATCCACAACTTCATTCAAAAATTCCTGCGCTTTATCGCCATTTTTTATCAGATCTTCGATCTTTAAACCGCGTTCTTCTATCTCATCCTGTGAAACAATACATCTCACCGTACTCTTATCTACTCGTTTAAATCTCATAATTACCCACTTTCATGATAAATCCTGATTGTTCAGGGGATAATAACCAGTCTCCGTTAAAAACTTAAAGGAATACTTATATCATATTATATCACAAACCAAATAAATTCATCTACGAAATTATTTACAAAACATGAAAAATTATAGAAAAAAAGACCGCTTCACACAAGCGATGCGAAGTGGCCTTTTGTTTTTAAAAATTATGCCAAAGCTGCGGTAATGATCGCCATCGAATATACTTCAGAAGCATTGCATCCGCGGGACAGATCATTGATCGGTGCGTTAAGTCCGAGAAGGATCGGGCCGTATGCATCGAAGTTACCAAGACGCTGCGCTATTTTGTATCCAATATTTCCTGCGTTGATATCCGGGAAGATAAATGTATTTGCATGTCCCGCAACAACAGAATCCGGGCACTTGGTGCGGGCAACTCTCGGAGAAACCGCTGCATCAAACTGCATCTCGCCTTCGATCGGGAGATCCGGATATTTTGCTCTTGCCTTTGCTGCTGCATTGCGCATCTTGTCTACATCTTCACCTTTTCCGGAACCGAAGGTAGAGTAGCTTAAGAATGCAACCTTAGGATCGATACCGAAGATCTTCGCGCATGCTGCGGATTCTCCGGCGATCTCTACAAGTTCATCCTCGGTCGGATGGATGTTGATCGCGCAGTCGCTCATTGCAAGGACTTCGTTCTCACCTGTCGCAGACGGACGAACCAGGATAAAGCAGGAAGACACGATCGTGTTGCCCGGCTTTGTCTTGATCAGCTGAAGCGCCGGTCTTACGGTATCCGCTGTGGAATAGGTAGCTCCACCGAGCAGTGCGTCCGCAATGCCCATCTTTACCAACATGGTACCGAAGTAATTTGCCTGTGAGAGGATTCCTCTCGCCTGCTCCAGTGTTACTCCTTTGGATTTACGGAGCTCACAGAATAATTCTACCATTTCATCAAAACGGTCGAAGTTTTTCGGATTTATGATCTCTGCCCCACGGATGTTAAATCCGCTGTCTGCCGCTGTTGTATATACCTCATCCGGATCTCCGACAAGGATCGGCTGCAGGAAGTTGCTTGCAAGAAGTCTGGAGGCTGCCTCTAAAATACGGGGATCAGTTCCCTCTGTAAATACGATTTTTTTCGGATCTTTCTTTAAGATCTCGATTAACTGACCAAAACCAAACATATTGTTTTCTCTCCTATTCTATCAAATATACTGTTTATTCGATGTTTTTATTCTATACCCATTTAACCGACAAAACAATATATTCCATGTACTTTTTGCGGAACAAGAAACGGCTTTTTTTCTCATTTAAAACGACTATTCCGACATGCTCTTTAAGCTCTCCGTCATCTCCACTTTCCGGCATTTTTGCCCAGAGACCGCCATCGCGAACGCATACGCGACGAAAATGAACAAAAGGCTTGCAAGAAGCGTCGTTCCCTTTACCGGAAGGCTCATGACCATACCCGAAGATTTCGCCGAGGCGAGGATCATGGAGTACGCCGTCAGATAACCGAGCGGCACACCGAGCACAAAGCCGACCGGCACCAGCAGATGATTGGAAGAAAGCACAAATTTCTGCACTTCCCTGTCCCGGTAACCAAGCACCATAAGCATCGAAATGTTTCTTTTGCTTTCCTCCGCGATCATGCCGGATATCATGGTCACGATCAGTACGCCGATCAGCATGCCGAGTACCTTTAGTAATTTTAAGACAATGCCGGCGGTCGTCGATAAATTCTCTACCATATCCCGGTAGTCATCCAGAGAGGATGCTTTCTTTAGCAGTTCCGCCGGAATCGTAAGCTTTTCTTTGCTTATAATGACATTATATTCGTCCACCGGTCGTTCCAGGATCTCTGCGGCATTCTCCTTGCTTGTTAAAATGAGCGACAGAATATCATTTTTTACGATACCGCTTATCACGACCGTGCTTTCTTTCATCGTCACGGTATTATAGAACGAAAAGGTGTCCCCCGCCCGTATCCCGTACTGCTTTGCAGCGGAACTCGTCATATAGTAGCCACCATAATTTAATGCTTTGCCATCCTCGGTCTTTAAATCCGCAAGGTCATTTTCCTCTTCATATCCGATAAGGTTAAAACGGGAATCATCCTGTGCCGCGCCGAAGCTCACGTCAAACACTGCGTTGCCGCCATATGGATTTTCGGTCTGGTAGGAGGTAAATCCATACTCATACTGTCCGCCCAGCATGGCGTACGGCACTTTTTCTTCGAGCAGGTTGTCATACGCGTCCTGAAAGGAGCCGCCAAGTACGATGCAGAGCGTCGCGATCGCGATCCCGACCACAAGCGTGATACTGCGAAAACCGTTTAAGACCACCGAACGGATGTTATAGATCAAAGAGAGCTTCGCACTGCTGCCGTTTAAAAGCTTCGGTGTCTTTTCTTTCTGCATTCCTTTTAGCAGCGGAACGATCTCCTGTTTTAACACGCCGCGCAGCACGAGATCGGACACCAGCCCGTATACCACGATCGGGATCAAAAGCACGATACCGATAAATTTCCACGGCATTTTCACGACATAATCAATGTACTCCGCGTCTCCGAAATAAAAGCTGCAAAACGCTCTGGAAAACGGAATGCAAAGAAGGATTCCAACGATGTCCCCGGCAAACGCCGGTATCATGCCGTAAACCATATAATGCCGGACCAGTTCCTTTTTTCGATAACCGAGCGCCAGCAGGGTTCCGATCGTTTTGCCCTCCCGTTTCACCATTCTTGCCAAAACCATCGCGATCACAGCGAGCACCACGACCAGAATGATCGGGCAGTACAGGGAAAACTCGGCGACCAGATCATCCGCCTCCTGATAGATCAGGCTGATCCTCGTATTCGCTTTTCGCTCCACATACTCCACGGTACCGTATTTTTCATAGATTTCGGTCCGAAACGCGGTTTCTTTTTCTTTGTCTCCATAGCGGACGGAATAGTATTCCATGCCCGCGCCCAGGCTCTTTATCGCTTCCTTACTTAAAATACCGATCCCAAAGCCGTCCTTGTCCGGTATACTGTCCGAAAATTCACGCAGCATGATGGCGTAGTCCGGTTTCATGCCGAGTCCGCACACGCGAAATGTCTTTCCCGCCAGTTCCATCGTGTCGCCCACTGCGATCCCGTTTGCCTTTGCGTAGCGGTAAGTGAGCAGGATCTCATCCTCCGCCTCTATCTTTCTCCCTTCGGTCACCGTAGGCAGATCCATTTCTCCGGTCTCGGCAAAGAGCCTCAGCCTGGTGCCCTGATAGGAAAGATCCTGATACTGCTGCTTTTCTATGGTGACATCATACTGCTCTTTTAACTGTTCCATCTCGTCTTCCGGGATTTCAGACAGTGTGGCAAATTCCGCATCCTCGATCTTTGTCTCTGCGAAATAGGCATCAAAACAGTGATAGAGCGAGCCGCTCACCGTGACCGCGCCTACTAAGAGCATCACAGTGATCGCCGTCAGTATGCTTCCTGTCAGGTAAAAAGACAGATTTTTTTTCACGCTTCTCTGTATCTTCTTTTGTAAAGTCATCAGATCTTTAACTCCTTTACACGAACTTTTTTATTCTTTTCATTGCTTACGATCTTTCCGTCATGCACCCGTATGATGCGGTCTGCCATCCCCGCCATATTTTCGTTGTGCGTAATGATAAGGATCGTTGTATGATATTTTTCATTGATCTTTTCCAAAATCTCAAGGACTTCTCCTGCTGACACGGAGTCCAGCGCGCCGGTCGGCTCATCACACAGTAAAATATCCGGGTTTTTGACGAGCGCCCTGCCTATGGCGCATCTCTGCTGCTGTCCGCCGGACAACTCTGCCGGGAAATGCGTGGCGTGGCGGGAGAGTCCGAGTTCTGCGATCAGCGTGTCCAGATCCAGCGGATCTTTTGAAATATCCGCGACCACACGGATATTTTCCTTTACATTTAACTCCGCGATCAGGTTGTAGGACTGAAAGACCACGCCCGCTTTTTCCCTGCGGTACTCGGTCAGCGCCTTTTTGCCTAACTCCGTGATCTTTGTACCATCCACAGTGACCGATCCGGAATCCAGCTGATCCAGCCCGCCGATCATATGAAGCAGTGTGCTTTTCCCGGAGCCGGACGGTCCTAAGATCACACATACCTCACCGCTTTCGATCTGAAGGCTGACATGGTTTAAGGCATAAATTTCACTCTCTCCTCTGCCGTATTTTTTTACGGCATCCTCTATCACGATTGACATAATGATATCTTCCCCCTGCTTATCTCTTTTTCTTATCCTGTATTATACGGTTTTCCACGCATTCACAGCCTGTGTGACGCTGCAGTCGATATCAATCCGCGCCGCTTTGCATTCCTTTGGGAATTTCCGTCCTGCGGCAAATACTCTCGTGAGCAGATCTCCTCCGACCGGAAGTATCGTCTTTACCATTCCCTCCGGGAAAACAAAATGTGTGGCATGCTCATAAATATAGCTTTCCACTTCACAGGTGTGTTCCCGCTCGGCGAGACGTTTCTCCATTCTCTTTATGTATTTTTCTGTCTCCCATAACACATCATCCTCCGCACCGATCAAAAGAAGCTTTCCTTTGATCCGCTCGATCTTTATAAATTCCTCCTCACGGATCGGATGCGCTTTTTCAGACGCCACAAAAATTTCACGGGAGGCTATGAGATCCCCGCCTTTTTTTGCTTCTTCTTTCATCTTCTTTCCATATTCCGGATGACGGTATGCATAAGGAAGATACGGAAGCGGCTTTCCCTCCCAGGAAGCGCTTGACTCGCCGTCTCCCGGCCACTCGGTCTGTCCGTCGCGTTTTCCCTGATAAAAGCCTTCCATCACAAAGTCCGCCGGTGTCATCGCGATCGTCAGCGTGATCTCCGGGTAATAGGATGCCGCAAGCAGCGCATACATCCCAGTCGTGGATGCTCCCGCGATACCGAATTTCTCAATGCCCTGTGCTTTTAAATAAGTGATCGCCGCGCCGATCCTCTCCACCGGCAGATTGTGGTGACTGTAATCTTTGTGCGCCGGGCTTAATGTCAGCACACTGACCTGAAATTTCTTCTGCAGCCATTTCACCGCTGATTTTGCCATATAATCCTCACAGTCATCCCCGAGCATTGCAAGGATCGCGCATCTGCTCCCCTCAACCGGCCAGTAACAGCCGTAAAATCCCTTTTCTGTCTCTTTTATTTTCTTCATTTCTTTTCCTCCGTTTCAAAAATCAGGTTTAAGATCGTTTCGATCTGCACATCCAGCGTCTCCTGATACACCGACGCATGCAGCTCATCCCGCGACTCCGCGGTAATAACCAATACCTTGCACAGATTGGCAATAAGTCCGAGATTGACATCCTTCCGCACATTGTCCAGATAACTCAAAAGTCCGGCGGTTATGGCACCTTCTTTCTCAAGATCCGGGGCAAACGCCTTTGTCCCGTAGAAGACCTTCGCCTCATCTTCCAGTGTCATATGCGGATAGATACTGACCTTTTCATCCACGACCGCGTGCAGATATTTTCTCGCGTCTTCCCGCCCGAGCTTACGCTGCCCGCTTAGCGCCTCGTCCCCGATCAGTACAGGCATGAACTTCCTCGAATGATACTGGATCAGCTCCGCCATATACTCCTCTTTGCTCTTCCAGAAATTATAAAACGTTCCGACCGCGATCCCCGCCGCTTTTGTGATCCTGGAGATCGATGTGTGTGTCATCCCATACTGCACGAGCAGTGGGAAACCCGCTTCTAACATCTGTGTTTTTAAATTTTCTTTTTCTTTAAAAGCATATGAGGTTAAATTATCATTAAATATAGAATCATATCTAAAAATAGCAAATCCTTGATAATTTGATAAAGGTCTACTAGCTAAAACTTCTCTTGCTATTATATTATTGTATTCTATCCACTCATATTGTCCATCTTTAGCATATAAATCTTCTTCTCCTACTTTATAAAAAGCAAGGGCAGGTATTAATTTAACCGTATCTGTTTTAATATAGCTATTCCATTCTTTTACTGTTTCATAAAAGGGCTTAATAGAGTTAAAGAAACCAAAATAAATCTGAGGCATTAAATAATCAACATAACCACTATTCCCAGCAAATTTCTTAGTATCTATATAATTACTAGTATAATTATTATCAATATTTCCTTCAGGACTAATACCAAATAAAATATTTTTATCTTTCTTTTTTACTACTTCATAAGTTTTTTTTATTAATTTAGTAGTATTTTCAAGTCTATATTCATCTATAGTAAGATTTTCTCTTTTTAATAGTTCTTCTTGATAGTTTTCAAAATCTATTGTTTTACTAGGATAAAAATAATCATCATAATGAATCCCATCTACATCATAATTATCCAGTATTTCTTCTACCCCACTAATTATTAAATTTCTAATTTCACTATCTGCTGGATTATAAAATATTCCTTTATCACTTTCTTCTACTTTATTAGTATTTAAATATTTAAAAGCTGGATTCTTATCAGTTATCTCTTCTTTAGATAAATTACTTCTAATGCGGTAAGGATTAATCCAAGCATGAAGTTTTAAATTATTTTCATGACTTTTCTTAATAAAATAGTCTAAAATATCAAAAGGAAGTTTATCTCCTTCTTTAGCTACTATCATAGAACTACTAGGATAAATATCAGAATAATATATAGCATCAGAAAAGCTTCTTACTTGTAAAATAATATCAGTAAAACCAAATTCACTGCATTGACTTATCATATCATCAATCGTATTTTTAAGAGCAATTTCATCTTTTCCTTTTAAGTATTTAGCTATTTCAATATAAGATATAAATATAAATCTTTTCTCATCCATCTTACTTACCTCTTTTTCTTCTTTCGGAAAGAATAATAAAAACAGTGTTAAAATGAATACAAAAATAAGAATAAGGTATCTTCTCAATCTAATCACCTTATTCTATTTTATATAGTATTTTATACTTATTTTGTCGTTTATGTGATACAATCACTATTTTTAATTAAAAATAACTGATGATCTTTATAAAAGCCATAAAATACATCTTCTAAATTAACGTTTTTAAACTCTAACATATCTTCTAACCATTTCTTATCCCTTTTAATTGCTTTTAATGTATCTTCTTGGATAATACCATCTAATATTACTGCTAGTGGATAAACACTTCTAC
>ENA-ORKV01001369-ORKV01001369.1-human-gut-metagenome-genome-assembly--contig:-NODE-1369-length-18693-cov-3.469865_pt1 | contig 18693 bp, 15 predicted proteins | sample MGYA00243058_ERZ508805 | MGnify/ENA primary metagenome ERZ508805 (study PRJEB26277, sample SAMN04329770) | human gut metagenome | biome: human-associated habitat | host: Homo sapiens | place: USA... | reverse complement strand
ATTACTGAACAGACTATTACAGATAATCTTGATACACGGGAGCTTCCGGACCCGGATCTTCTTATAAGAACAAGCGGTGAGCAGAGATTATCCAATTATCTTCCGTGGCAGCTGGCATATACGGAGTTTTATTTTACTGATACATACTGGCCTGATTTTAGCAAAGAAGAGCTTATAAAGGCATTTGAGAAATATAATAAAAGAGAACGACGTTTTGGCGGCGTTAAGGAGGATGCTAAGTGAAAACTAGAATTATAAGCGGAATATTTCTTGCAATAATTGCAGCTTCATCGCTTTATGTAGGAAGCTGGTATCTGTTTCTTTTATGTGCATTTATATCGCTTGTCGGAATGTATGAATTATACAGGGCAGCCGGTATACATGAAAAGCTGCTTGGAATCTGTGGCTATGTTGTAGCTGTGGCATATTATGTGTGCGTATGGCTTGGAAAATGGCAGCTTGAAACGCTTGTTTTTGTATTTGGACTTATGGCAATCATGACAATATATGTCATAACATTTCCAAAATACAAATCGCAGGATGCAATGCTTGTCTTTACAGGAATATTTTACGTTGCAGTAATGCTTTCATATATATATAAAGTTAGAGTTGCAGGAGACGGCAAATATATAGTATGGCTTGTATTTGTATCATCATGGGGCAATGACACATTTGCATATTTTACAGGTGTTCTTTTTGGTAAACATAAGATGGCACCTAAGCTTTCTCCGAAAAAATCAGTTGAAGGAGCAGTTGGCGGTGTGACAGGTGCAACTTTACTGGGCATAATCTATGGATTTATAATAAGCGGAAGAATGTCCGGCATATTTGTGCATCCTGTATGGACATTTGCAATAGCAAGTTTTATAGGAGCGTTGTTATCTATAATCGGAGATCTGGCTGCATCTGCAATCAAGAGAAATTATGATATAAAAGATTATGGAAAACTTATTCCGGGACACGGCGGAATCATGGACAGGTTTGACAGTGTGATATTCACGGCTCCGGCTGTATATTGGGCTGTTTACCTTATCAGTCACATAACGTAAGAAAGGCTTGAATAATTATGAAAAGTGTATCTTTATTAGGTTCAACAGGTTCAATAGGAACACAGACATTAGATGTTATAAGAAAAAATAATGATATAAAAGTTGTGGCTCTCGCTGCAGGCACAAGAGTAAAAGAATTAGCTGAGCAGACCAGAGAATTTAAGCCGCAGCTTGTAAGCGTCAAAACACAGGAAAAGGCAAAAGAGCTGAAAGTTCTCCTTTCCGATATGGACGTTAAGATTGTATATGGCATGGAAGGACTTATTGAGGCAGCTACAATAGATGAAGCTGACATTGTAGTGACTGCGGTTGTGGGCATGATGGGAATAGAACCTACAATAGCGGCAATTAATGCACATAAAGATATTGCACTGGCAAATAAGGAGACACTTGTTACAGCCGGTCATATCATCATTAATCTTGCAAAAGAAAAAAATGTATCAATTTATCCTGTAGACAGCGAACATTCAGCAATATTCCAGTGCCTTAACGGTGAAAACAGGGGACAGATTGATAAAATTCTTCTTACTGCATCAGGCGGTCCTTTCAGGGGAAAGACAAGAAAAGAACTTGAAAATGTTACACTTGCCGATGCATTAAAACACCCAAATTGGGCTATGGGAAGAAAAATCACAATAGATTCATCTACAATGGTAAACAAAGGACTTGAAGTTATAGAGGCACAGTGGCTTTTTGGTGTTCCTGTTGATAAAGTACAGGTTATAGTCCAGCCACAGAGCATAATTCATTCTATGGTGCAGTTTGTTGATGGTGGTGTAATGGCCCAGCTTGGAAGTCCTGATATGCGTCTTCCTATTCAATATGCATTATATTACCCTGAGAGACGAATACTCGATACTAAAAGACTTGATTTTTATGAACTTGCACAGATTACATTTGAAAAACCTGATATGGAAACATTTAAGGGACTTAAATTTGCATATAATGCAGCAGAAAGAGGCGGCAATATTCCTACAGCAATGAATGCAGCCAACGAGCTTGCAGTAAGCAGATTTTTGGACGAAAAGATAAAATATCTTGATATATATGACATAATAGAGTATGCCATGGAAAATATTAAGTATATCGACAATCCTACAGTTGAACAGATTCTTGAGACTGAAAAGACTGTATATGAAATGATTGAAAGCAGGTGGTGATTTGATTTTAAATATAATCATAGCAATTATCATGATTGGACTTATTGTCCTTATTCATGAATTTGGACATTTTATAGTCGCAAAGGCTAATGGAGTCGCTGTAGTTGAGTTTTCAATAGGCTTCGGACCTAAGCTTTTCGGAATAAAAAAGGGAGATACTGAATACTGTCTGAAGCTTATACCATTTGGTGGTGCATGTATAATGCTTGGAGACGATATGCTTACACAGTCTGATGATGGCAGTGAAGATGAAAATGGAGAAGATGAAGATTCAGATGATTTGCCTGCAAAAGAAAGAAGAGAAGAACTTTTAAAAAATTATGATGCAGACAAAGCATTTGCAGCTAAAACAGTGTGGTCAAGAATTGCAATAATAGCTGCCGGACCTGTATTTAACTTTCTTCTTGCATTTGTGTTCGCTGTTATTATAATTGGAAGTGTCGGTACAGATCCATGTACTGTTGATGTTGTAGAGGATAGTTCACCGGCGGCAGCTGCGGGACTTCAAGTTGGTGATGAGATAACAAAAATTAACAATAACGGCATTGCATTTTCAAAGGAATATGCATTTTATCAGGCATATCATGCATCTGATACAATGAATATAACATATAAGCGTGATGGTCAGAAATATACGACAACAGTTACACCCGAGTACAGAAAACTGAGTGTATACAGACTTGGTATTACTATTAGCGACAACACACTTGTTGCCTCAGTAAGTGATAATTCGGCAGCTTCAAAAGCCGGAATTGAAAAAGGCGATGTGATAGTTTCAGTTGATGGAGTAAAGCCTACGGATGACAATAAAATTCCGCAGATAATTAATAATTCAGGCGGAAAAGAGATTGAGATGGTAGTAAAACGCGACGGTCAGGATGTTACATTAAAAGTTACGCCAACACTCGTTGAAAGCGAAGAATACTATACAGGTTTTGACAGCTATGGATATCGTGTAAAAGTCAGCCCTGCACAGACAATACTCTGCTCGTTTAAAGAAGTAGGATACTGGATAGAAACAGTTGTAAAAAGTGTCGGAATGATGTTTACAGGTAAACTTGGAATTAATGATTTATCAGGACCGGTGGGCGTTGTGGATTCAGTTAATACTGTTGTTGAACAGAGTAAGCCGGATGGGGCATGGTATGTGTGTCTTAACATATTCCAGTATATTGTAATGTTAAGTGCTAACCTCGGAGTTATGAATCTCCTTCCTTTACCGGCACTTGACGGCGGAAGACTTCTTTTTATGTTTATTGAAGTGGTTAGAGGAAAACCTGTAAAGAAAGAGCGTGAGGGAATGGTTCATTTTGTCGGAATGGTTCTTCTTATGCTTCTTATGGTCTATATAATGTTTAAAGATATAGTTAATTTGTTTTAAAATATTTGTTTTAGAATGTATTGACAGGGCAGTATGTTTGTCACAAAGGTATCATAACTGTCCGGAAACGGAGTTTTTATGTACAGAGATAATACGAAAACGGTAAAAATCGGTAACTGTGTAATCGGAGGCGGAAATAAAATTGCAATCCAGTCCATGACAAATACAAGAACTGAAAATGTAAAAGAGACGGTAAAGCAGATTCTTGCTCTTGAAGAGGCAGGCTGTGACATAGTAAGATGCACGGTTCCGACGCAGGAGGCGGCAGATGCGATACGCGAGATAAAAAGATATATCCATATTCCGCTTGTTGCCGATATTCATTTTGATTACAGAATGGCAATCGCGGCGATTGAAAACGGTGCCGATAAAATCAGAATCAATCCCGGAAATATAGGAAGTACAGACAGAATCAAGGCGGTCGTAGATGTTGCAAAAGAAAGAAACATTCCTATTCGTGTCGGTGTAAACAGCGGCTCTCTTGAAAAAGACCTTATTGAAAAATATAATGGTGTTACAGCCGAAGGTCTCGTTGAGAGTGCACTTGATAAAGTTAAGATAATTGAAGATTTGGGATATGATAATCTTGTTATAAGTATCAAATCATCGGATGTTTTGATGTGCGTAAAAGCACATGAGCTTATTGCAGATAAGACAAATCATCCGCTTCATGTTGGAATAACAGAGTCAGGCACAGTATTTTCCGGAAGTATCAAATCAGCGATAGGATTAGGACTTATTCTTAATCAGGGTATCGGTGATACAATAAGAGTGTCATTAACAGACGACCCGGTAAAAGAGATTGAAGCTGCAAAGCTTATATTAAGAACACTTGGGTTGAGAAAAGGTGGAATTGAAGTTGTTTCATGCCCTACATGCGGACGAACAAAGATTAATCTTATCGACCTTGCCGGAAGAGTTGAAAAGCTGGCAGCAGGATATGACCTTGATTTGAAACTTGCTGTTATGGGATGTGTTGTAAACGGTCCGGGAGAGGCTAAAGAAGCAGATCTTGGAATTGCAGGCGGAGACGGTTGTGGCGTTCTTATTAAACATGGTGAAGTTGTGCGTAAAGTAGCTGAAAATGAGCTGCTTGATACATTAAAGTATGAGCTTGACCATTGGAATGACTAAAAGAAATATGAATGTTTTAATGTAAATGCTTTAGAGGAGTGTTATTTAGTTGAATAAATTTTTTGAAGTGTTTAATACACTTAAAGTGCCGGAGGAAATAGGAGTTTATCTTACTGATACGGAAGTTACCCGTGTATCAAAGACATCTACCAATTCTCTGGCACGTGTCTATTTAAGCAGTGAACGGCTTATAAGCAAGCAGGTAATATACAAGGCGGAGGACGCTTTGAAAAAGCAGATATTCCGCATGAAAAATATGGATGTGCGTATAATTGACAGATACAGACTTTCAAAACAGTACACACCTGTCAAAATTATGGAAATATATTATGACAGCATATTATTTGAACTTGAGAAATATTGGACTCTCGAATATAATCTGTTGAAAAATTCACAATGGGAATTTGATGGGGAACACTGCCTTGTGCTTACTCTTGAGGACGGATTTTTGTCAAGGACATATGCCGATACGCTTGCGGATTATTTCAAAAAAATATTTTTGAACCGTTTTGGGTTTGAAATTGATGTTATATATAAATATGCAAAAAAAGAGGGAAGTCACTACGAGCTTGAAAATGAGCATAAGCTGAATCTGCGTGTCGCACAGATTGAAAAGAATATGAGGGCGGCACAGGCAGCGGGCGACGGAGTGAATGAGGATTCTTCAAAAACAGCATTTTCAAAGGGAACGTCAACAAGCTCAAAATCGGAAAATGCTGCATCATCAGGTACAAAGTCAAATGATGGTGCAGTACAGGAGAATTCACGTCAATCATCGTTTGGAGACAAAAACAGAACCCAGTTCGGACAAAAGGGAAGCCAGAACGAGTATTACAAAAAGAAGCCGTCAAATCCGGATGTTTTATATGGAAGAGATTTTGACGAGGAACCTATGCCTATAGAGCAGGTGGATTCAGCACTAGGCGAGATTGTTATCGCGGGAATGATAAGAAAGGTTGACGAGCGTGAAATAAGAAATGAAAGAACAATTCTCATGTTTGACCTGACTGATTTTACGGATACGATAACCGTTAAAATGTTTATTGCAAATGCACAGCTTCCTGAAGTAAAAGAGTACATAAAAAAAGGAAACTTTATAAAAGTCAAGGGTGTTGCGGCACTTGACAGATATGATCAGGAAATCTCAATTACGAGCGTGTGGGGTATCAGAAAATCGCAGGATAACCGCGAAGTGAGAAACGATTTGTCGCTTCACAAAAGAGTGGAGCTTCATTGCCATACGAAAATGAGCGACATGGATGGTGTTTCATCTGTTTCCGATATTATAAAACAGGCAATCCGCTGGGGACACAAAGGAATTGCAATTACGGACCACGGTGTTGTGCAGGCGTTTACGGACGCTTATCACACTATGGAAGACTTGAAAGGCAAATACAAGAAAAAGGGCGAAGAGCTTGATTTTAAGATAATATATGGTGTGGAAGCTTATCTTGTAGATGATACGCGTCAGATTGTAATTAATTCAATGGGGCAGAATTTCAATGATACGTTTGTTGTATTTGACCTGGAGACTACGGGATTTTCGGCAGAAGTTGACAGAATTATCGAGATAGGTGCCGTAAAGATAAAAAATGGTGAGATTGTAGATAATTTCAGCAAATTTGTAAATCCTAAGATTCCGATTCCTTTCAGAATAGAAAAACTTACGGGAATTAACGATTCCATGGTTATGGAAGCGGAACCGATAGAAAAGATTCTTCCTGAATTTCTTGAATTCTGCGGAGATGCCGTCATGGTTGCACACAATGCAGGGTTTGATACAAGCTTTATAATAAATAACGCTGAAAGACTTGGAATAAAATATGACCCTACAATAATGGATACGGTGCTTCTGGCACAGTTTGTTATACCTAACCTTCATAATTACAAGCTGGATACGCTTTGTAAGCACCTTGCCGTATCGCTTGAAAACCACCACAGGGCTGTAGACGATGCACAGGCTACGGCATATATTTACCTCAAAATGGTAAAAATGCTTGAAGAAAGAGATATATTTGACTTGGATAAGTTAAATGAGGCAGGAAAACTAGATGATGAGGCAATAAAAAAGCTTCATCAGTATCACTGTATAATTCTTGCGTCAAGCGAGCAGGGAAGAATAAATCTTTACAGGCTTATTTCGGCATCGCATCTTCAGTATTTCAGCCGTTTTCCTAAGATTCCCAAAAGCCTTGTAAACAAATACAGGGAAGGACTTATTATAGGAAGTGCATGTGAGGCTGGAGAACTTTTCCGAGCTATGGTAAACGGCCGTTCCGAGGCTGAGATTGCAAGAATAGTATCGTTTTATGACTATCTTGAAGTACAGCCTATTGGCAATAACCGTTTTATGATAGAAAAAGATGATTATTATGTAAAAAATGAAGAAGATTTAAGAGATTTAAACAGAAGAATAATTGCACTAGGTGAGAAGTTCTCAAAACCGGTTGTGGCTACATGTGATGTGCATTTTCTTAATCCGGAAGATGAAATTTACAGGCGTATAATTATGGCTGGCAAGGGCTTTGATGACGCAGACAACCAGGCTCCGCTTTATCTTCATACAACAGAAGAGATGCTGCATGAGTTTGATTATCTCGGAAGCGACAAGGCATACGAAATTGTTGTTGAAAATACAAATAAAATTCTTAATATGTGTGAAGATATAATTCCGGTTCGTCCTGATAAAAGACCTCCGGTAATTGAAAATTCTGACCAGATGTTAAGAACGATATGTGAAAACAGGGCGTTGGAGCTTTACGGCAACCCTCTGCCTGAAATAGTAAAAGAGCGTCTTGACAGAGAGCTTAATTCAATTATCAGTAATGGATATTCTGTTATGTATATAATTGCACAGAAGCTTGTATGGAAATCAAATGATGACGGATATCTTGTTGGCTCGAGAGGTTCTGTTGGTTCATCATTTGCGGCTACGATGGCCGGTATCACGGAAGTAAATCCGTTAAGTCCTCATTATCTGTGCCCAAAATGCTACTATAACGAATTTGATTCGGAAGACGTTAAGAAATTTGCTGGCGGTGCTGGCTGTGACATGCCTGATAAAATATGTCCGAGATGCGGACACAAACTTAACAAAATGGGATTTGACATTCCGTTTGAGACATTCCTTGGATTCAAAGGGAATAAAGAGCCTGATATCGACCTTAACTTTTCCAATGAATACCAGAGTAAGGCACATTCGTTTACCGAGGTTATTTTTGGAAAAGGGCAGACATTTAAAGCGGGAACAATCGGTACGGTTGCCGAAAAAACTGCATACGGATATGTTTTTAACTATTTTAAGGATAAATCCGAAAAAGAGGGCAGGCCAATCGTAAAAAGAAGATGTGAAATAGAGCGTATTGCCGAGGGCTGCGTGGATATACGAAGAACAACAGGACAGCACCCGGGAGGAATTGTAGTTCTGCCTATCGGTGACGAAATTCACTCGTTTACGCCAGTACAGCACCCTGCAAACGACTGTACAACAAGTATTGTAACGACACATTTCGATTACCACAGTATCGACCATAACCTGTTAAAGCTTGATATTCTTGGACATCTCGACCCTACAATGATTAGGATGTTACAGGATCTGACGGGAATTGACCCGCTTGAAATTCCGCTTGACTCAAAAGAGGTAATGTCACTTTTTAAAGATACAAGTGCACTTGGAATAACGCCTGCTGATATAGGCGGTTGTAAGCTTGGTGCATTGGGAATTCCGGAATTTGGTACTGATTTTGCCATGCAGATGCTTATCGATACGAAACCACAGTATTTTTCTGATCTGGTTCGTATTGCAGGACTTTCACATGGTACAGACGTGTGGCTTGGAAATGCACAGGTGCTCTTAAAGGAAGGTAAAGCTACAATTTCAACGGCAATCTGAACAAGACATGATATTATGATTTATCTTATTCAGAAAGGCATTGAGAGTGAGACGGCATTTACAATAATGGAAAAAGTCCGTAAGGGTAAAGGTCTTACAGAGGAGCAGGAGGCTATAATGCGTGAGCATGATGTTCCAGACTGGTATATATGGTCATGTAAAAAGATTAAATATATGTTCCCTAAGGCACATGCTGCTGCCTATGTTATGATGGCATGGCGTGTCGCATACTGCAAGGTGTTCTATCCGCTTGCCTATTACTGTGCATATTTCAGCATCAGAGCCAATGCGTTTGATTACGAAAAAATGGCAATGGGACGCGATAAGCTTGAATATTTTATAGATGATTATAAAAATAAGAAATCGCTCGGAACGATAACAAATACCGAGGAAGATGAGTTAAAAGATATGAGAATTGTCCAGGAAATGTATGCAAGAGGCTACGATTTCATACCGATTGACATATATAAGGCAAAGGCGAGAAGTTTTCAGATTATCGATGGAAAGATTATGCCGTCGTTTAAAGTCATAGACAAGGTTGGTGAAGTTGCCGGGGAAGGAATTGAGATTGCAGCAAGAGCCGGGGAATTTCTTTCAAAAGATGATTTGAGGGCAAGAGCAAAAGTCGGACAGACGGTAATAGATAAGTTAAATGATTTGGGACTACTGGGGAGTATGGCGGACAGCAATCAATTGTCACTTTTCGATTTCTAAAATAAGAAAATGTGTAATATATTGAAAAGAACTATTGCTTTTTATATTTTTTTTAGTTAATATGTTATCGTTTGAAAAAACGTTTTTGAAGGGAGTAAATATTTTTATATGTTAAAAAAATATCTTATAGTTTTTTTTGTTTCAATGGTTCCTCTTGTTGAATTAAGAGGTGCGATTCCTATATCACAGGGATTCCAGCTGCCTCTTCTTCAGTCATATATCATAAGTGTAATCGGAAACATGCTTCCGGTTCCTGTTATATATCTTTTTGCAAGAAAAGTCCTTGAGTGGGGAGCTGATAAGAAATATATCGGTAAGTTCTTTACTTTCTGTATTGAAAAAGGTCACAAGGGTGGTGCAAAGCTAAAGGAAAAGGCCGGCAGCGGTCTGTTTGTAGCACTTATGCTTTTTGTAGGCGTTCCTATTCCGGGAACGGGAGCATGGACGGGAACACTTGCAGCAAGTTTCCTTGATATGGGATTTAAGAAGAGTGTAATAGCTGTTTTACTTGGAGTTCTTATGGCAGGAATAATTATGGGACTTGTAAGTGCAGGTGTATTTACAGCAATTTTCAGTTTCTTATAGAATATAACCCATTAGAATGTAATACATTATTTGATTTAAAATATAATCAGCCGGTGTTTTATGAAAATTTAACTGCCGGCTGATTGTATTTATAAAAGTACAAAAAAAACAAAAAAAGTGCTTGCATTATTATAAAAATATGGTATTATAAGAAAGTAATTGCTACGGCTTATTGGTCAAGCGGTTAAGACGCCGCCCTCTCACGGCGGAAACAGGGGTTCGATTCCCCTATAAGCTATTGTGTATATTTGTTTTGGAAGAGTGGGCTTATGTCCACTCTTTCGTTTTTGCCCTGGAATTAAAACAGGCAGAAGCAAATACACTACATACAACTAAATAGAAAGACAGGTGATGAATGAATGGGCAGAAGCGAAAGCTATGAGGCAAAAACTGAGCAGTTGATTCAGCCTTTAATTGATGCAAACAATTTTGAACTGGTTGATGTCGAATTTGTAAAAGAGGGCAGTGACTGGTATTTAAGAGTTTACATCGACAAGGATGGTGGAATTACAGTTGATGACTGTGAACTTATAAGCAGGGCATTTAACGAGATACTTGACAGAGAAGATTATATTTCAGAACAGTATATTTTTGAGGTCAGTTCGCCGGGACTTATGAGACCATTAAAGAAAGAAAAAGATTATAAGAGAAGCGTTGGAAAACTGATAGACATAAAGCTTTATAAACCGGTTGATAAGTGTAAGGAATTTACAGGAGTTCTTGATTCTTACGACAAGGATACGGTTACTATAAAGATGGATGATGATACACAAAAAACATTTGACAGAAGCAATCTTGCCATGATAAGACTTGCATTTTGTGAATAAGTTTGCCTGAGGCACAAGGAGGAAATAATGAGTAAAGAATTAATTACAGCACTTAATGCGTTGGAAAAAGAAAATGGTATCAGTAAGGAAGTTATGCTTGATACAATTGAGAAGTCACTTAAAGATGAGTTTAAGAACCAGTTTAATACAATTGAAAACTGCGAAGTTGTTCTTGACAGAATTACAGGTGATTTCCATATCTATGCCAACAGAACAGTTGTTGATACAGTTACACCGGCGGAAGAGATGGAAGAAAACCGCGGCAAGAAAGAAGCTGAAAAGTTTGTATATGGCAAGGAAATTTCATATGCAGATGCTAAGAAGATTAAGCCTGACTGCCAGATTGGTGATGTATTAAGAGTTGAGATTAAGTCAGAAGAATTTTCAAGAAGAGCTGCTAAGAGTGCTAAAGGAACTATCGTTCAGAAAATCCGTGAAGAAGAAAAGAATGCTATTTATAATGAATATCATTCAAAAGAACATGAGATTATAACAGGTATTGTTCAGAGAATTGATGATAAGGGAAATATTCTTGTTGATATTGGCAGAACACAGACAACATTAAAGAAAAATGAATGTGTTAAAGGTGAGAATTACCAGAGAGGAGACAGAATCAAACTTTATGTTCTTGAAGTTTCTAATGGTAATAAGAATAACAATAACGACCCTAAGGCTGACAAAGAAAAGTCTGGTCCGCTCGTAATACGTGTTTCAAGAAAGACACCTTACCTTGTAAAGAGACTTTTTGAGGAGGAAGTTGCAGAGATTAAAGACGGTGTTGTTAAGATTGTAAGCATCGCAAGAGAAGAAGGCTCAAGAACAAAGATTTCTGTTAAGGCAGAAGTTCCTAATGTTGATCCTGTAGGTGCATGTGTAGGTATTAATGGTGCAAGAGTTAAGGCTATTGTAAACGAACTCGGCAACGAGCAGATTGATATTATTGAATGGGATGAGAATCCTGCACAGTATATCGTTAATGCTTTAAGTCCTGCAAAAGTTGTATCTATATCAGCATGTGATGATGAAAATGGCAAGAAGGCTACAGTTGTTGTTTCAGATCAGCAGCTTTCGCTTGCAATCGGCAAGGCCGGACAGAATGTAAGACTTGCAGCAAAGCTTACAGGCTATGGCATTGATATCAAGAGCGAATCACAGATTGAAGATAGTGCAAAGCCAGAATCAGATGATGAGACAGATATAGATGATGATATGCTTGTATTTTCAGAAGATACAGATACACAGGCTGAGACTGACGCTGACGAAGTGAACGAATAATATAGACATAATCTTTAAAACCGGGAGTGATGAAATTGGGCACAACAAAGAAAATTCCACAAAGACAATGTGTCGGCTGTCGTATGATGAAGAATAAGAAAGAACTTATACGCATTTTAAAGACAGATGAAGGAATTATAATTGATGATACAGGCAAGAAAAATGGCAGAGGTGCATATATATGTCCTAATGCACAATGTTTAAAGAAAGCGATAGAAAATAAAGGTCTTGAGCGTTCTTTTAAAATGCCTGTTGATAAGGAAGTGTATGATAATTTGAAAGGAGTATTTGAGAATATTGAAGCAGGATAAAACATTGCTGATGCTGGGACTGGCACAGCGTGCGGGAAAAGTTGCCAGCGGTGAATTTTCAACTGAAAAGGCAGTGAAATCTAAAAAGGCATTTCTTGTCGTAGTTGCATCAGATGCTTCAGACAATACAAAGAAAATGTTTTCAGATATGTGCACTTTCTATAAAGTTCCAATTGCATTTTACAGTGATAAAGTTTCACTTGGTCATGCAATTGGAAAAGAGTTTCGTGCATCACTGGCAGTTTTGGATGAAGGTTTTGGAAAGCAGATACAAAAACACTTGGAAATTGGTATGGAATAATGCAGATGTTAAATTAAGAACATTGTGTTATTCGGAAAAGAGGTTAAATGGCTAATATGAGAGTTTATGAGTTGGCAAAGGAATTAAATATAACGACAAAAGATATTGCGGATTTGCTTGACAACAATAATAAAACATATAAGACAATGAGTGGTCTTAATGATGATGAAGTTGCAAAAGTCCGTGGAAAGTTCGGACATAAGAGTGGTGCGGCAGGCAATGCATCAAAACCAAAGAATGAAAAGGCAAATGAGGCAAAGATGACAGAAAACAATACACCAAAGAAAGATATAACAAAAGAACCTGTAAAGGATACAGCAGATAAGAAGTCACATGTTTCTGAGCTGTATTTTCCACAGAACAGTTCTAAGGGTGGAAAAGATAATAAGAATGTAAAGAATGATAATTCTGGTGCAAACCGTGGCAATGCACAAAAGAATGGTAATTCAGACAATAGAAATTCACGTTATGATAACCGTCCAAACCAGAATGGTGACAGAAATGGAGACAACAGAGGTTTCCGTAATAATGATAACCGTGGTGACAGAAACGGGGATAACAGAGGCTTCCGTAATAATGATAACCGTTCAAACCAGAATGGTGACAGAAATAATAACCGTCAGGGTGGATTTTCAAATCAGGGCAGAAGAAATGACAGAAGAGATTCGGCACCTAAGGATGATTTCCTTTTTGAGACAAAGCCTGATTCAAGAAGACCTGATTCAAGAAAAGATAATCATAAAAATGACCGCAAGAAAGATGTGGAAGTTAAAGAAAATCTTAAATTTGCAAACAGCCAGTTAAAGAAGAATGTCAAGAAAGAAGAAAAAGAAGAAGATACAATCAAACAGCTTGTTCTTCCGGACAGCCTCACAATCAAGGAACTTGCAGATAAGATGAAAGTACAGCCTTCAGTAGTTGTAAAAAAATTATTTATGCAGGGCAAAGTTGTAACTATCAATCAGGAGATTGATTATGATACAGCTGAGGAAATTGCACTTGAATTTAACTGTATCTGTGAGCATGAAGTTAAGGTCGATGTGATTGCAGAACTCCTCAAAGAGGATGAGGAACCGGAAGAAAAGATGGTTCCAAGACCACCTGTTGTATGTGTAATGGGTCATGTCGACCATGGTAAGACATCTCTTCTTGATGCAATCCGTGAGACACATGTTACAGATAAAGAATTCGGTGGTATCACACAGAAAATCGGTGCTTATACTGTAGATGTAAACGGTCAGTCAATAACATTTCTTGATACACCTGGTCATGAGGCATTTACAGCTATGAGAATGCGTGGTGCACAGGCAACAGATATTGCTATTCTTGTAGTAGCAGCAGATGATGGTGTTATGCCACAGACAATAGAGGCTATTAACCATGCAAAGGCAGCTGATGTTGAAATTATCGTAGCAGTAAATAAGATTGATAAGCCTAATGCAAATGTTGAAAAAGTTAAGCAGGAACTTACAGAATACGGTCTTATTGCAGAAGACTGGGGCGGTTCTACAATATTTGTACCTGTATCAGCACATACTAAGGAAGGTATTGATGAACTTCTCGAGATGATTCTTCTTACAGCAGAGGTGCATGAACTTAAAGCTAATCCTGACAGAAATGCAAGAGGTATTGTTATCGAGGCAGAGCTTGACAGAGGCCGTGGCCCTGTGGCAACAATTCTTGTACAGAAAGGTACTCTTCATGTAGGCGATAATGTGGCAGCAGGTGCAAGTTATGGTAAAATCAGAGCTATGATTGATGATAAGGGACGCCGTGTCAAAGAAGCTGGTCCTTCAACTCCTGTTGAGATTCTTGGTCTTAATGATGTGCCTAATGCAGGTGAAATAATTATGGCTATGGATAGCGATAAAGAGGCAAGAAATGTTGCAGAGACATTTATAAGTGAAGGCAAGAAGAAGCTTCTTGACGATACAAAACACAAAGTTTCACTTGATGCATTATTTGAGCAGATTCAGGCAGGTAATGTAAAAGAGCTTGGTCTTATTATCAAGGCTGATGTACAGGGTTCAGTTGAAGCTGTTAAGCAGAGTCTTGTTAAGCTTTCAAATGATGAAGTTGTAGTTAAGGTAATCCATGGCGGTGTCGGTAATATCAACGAATCCGATGTTGTTCTTGCATCAGCTTCAAATGCAATTATTATCGGATTTAATGTAAAACCTGATAATCAGGCCAGAATCGTTGCTGAAAGAGAAAAAGTCGATATGAGACTTTATACTGTAATCTACAATGCTATTGAAGATGTAGAAGCTGCATTAAAGGGTATGCTTGAACCGATTTATGAAGAAAAAGTAATTGGTCAGGTTGAAATCCGTCAGATATTCAAGGCTTCAGGAATAGGTAATATCGCCGGATGTCTCGTTACAGAAGGCCGTGTTACAAGGGATTCAAAAGTACGTCTCACAAGAGATAAAGAGCAGATTTATGAAGGACCTCTTGCATCACTTAAACATTTTAAGGATGAAGTAAAAGAGGTTAAGGCAGGTACTGAATGTGGTATTGTATTAGAAAACTTCAATGACATTCAGGAAGGTGATAAGTTAGAAGCATATATCATGGTTGAAGTTCCAAGATAGGAGTTAGAGAGTTTATGCGTAAAAACAGCGTGAAAAATACCCGCATTAACGGCGAGGTTTTGAAAGAATTAAGCAATATTATACGCAGTGAAATTAAGGACCCAAGAATCAACCCGATGACATCAGTTGTCGCGGTTGAAGTTGCTCCTGATTTAAAAACATGCAAAGCATATATCAGTGTGCTGGGGGATGAGATTTCACAGCAGGATACAATAAAAGGTCTTAAAAGTGCTGAGGGCTATATCAGAAGACAGCTCGCAAAAAATATTAATTTGAGAAATACTCCTGAGATTACATTTATACTGGATCAGTCAATTGAATACGGAGTAAATATGGCTAAGCTGATAGACGTGGTTACTAAACAAGACAGAGAAAATGACAGAGAGAATGGTGACTTATGATATTAAGTGATATTTTAAAAGATGTTAAAAGTGTCGGAATTACAGGTCATATAAGACCTGATGGTGACTGCACGGGCTCTGTTCTTGCATTATATAATTACATTGTGGAGAATATGCCTGAAACAGATGTTGATTTATATCTCGAACAGCCGGGCAGTGAGTTTTACTATCTTAAAAATATTGACAAAATAAAAAATACACCTGAAGATAAGAAATATGATGTGTTTTTTGTCCTTGACTGCAGCAGTCTTGACAGAATAGAACCATTTATAAGCTGTTTTAACAATGCATCCAAGACAGTGTGCATTGACCACCATGTCAGCAATACAGGATTTACAGATTTGAGTAAAATTGAACCACAGGCAAGTTCAGCATGTGAAGTTTTATATGGTACTATGGATGCTGATAAAATCAGCCGTAATGTGGCAGAATGTATTTATACAGGAATTATTCATGATACAGGTGTATTTAAATACAGCTGTACATCAAAGAAGACAATGGAAATTGCCGGCGAGATGATGGAAAAAGGAATTGATTATTCCGATATTATAGATAATACATTTTACAAGAAAACATATGTCCAGAATCAGATTCTTGGAAGGGCACTTCTTGAAAGTGTATTGTTTTATGATGGAAAATGTATATTTACTACTGTCACAATGGATGAGATGGAATTTTATGGCGTTACAGGCAGAGAACTTGGAGGCATAGTTGAACAGCTTCGTCTTACAGATGGCGTTGAGGTTGCGATATTCCTTTATCAGACAGGTGAAGAAGAATATAAAGTAAGTCTTCGCTCAAAGAAAAAAATCGATGTTGCAGCAATTGCAACACAATTTGGCGGCGGCGGACATGTGCGTGCTGCCGGATATACTGCAAAAGGTTCGGTATACCAGATAATCAACAGTATAGGCGAATTGATTGAAAAGCAGTACAATGCAATGTGAATTAGCATATAAAGGGGATTTATGGACGGTATTATAAACGTATATAAGGAGCCTGGTTTTACATCACATGATGTAGTTGCAAAACTGCGTGGCATTCTTCATATGAAAAAAATCGGTCATACAGGTACGCTTGACCCGGATGCACAGGGAGTTCTGCCTGTGTGTCTTGGGAAAGCAACAAAATTATGCGGCATGATTACCGATTGGGGAAAAACTTATGAGGCGGTTATGCTGCTTGGAAAAACAACAGATACTCAGGACATATCAGGATCAGTTTTATCTGTCAGTGAAGTAAATGCTGATGAGAGAAAAATTATTGACGTGATTATATCATTTGTCGGAGGATATGAACAGGTTCCACCTATGTATTCGGCATTAAAGCATAATGGCAAGAAACTTTATGAGCTTGCCAGACAGGGAATTGAAGTTGAAAGAAAATCGCGTCATGTTGATATCGGATTTATAAAGATTAATGAAATGAATCTGAATGATGATGAAAAGACAGTCACATTTACAGTTGCATGTTCAAAAGGAACATATATAAGAACTCTTATTGATGACATTGGAAAAAAACTGGGCTGCGGTGCATGCATGCTAAGTCTTAAAAGGACAAGAGTCGGACAGTTTGAAATTGATGACAGTCTTACATTAAATCAGATTTCGGCACTTTTACTAAAAGGTGAACTTGGAGAATATATAATTGCAGCTGATGATGTGTTTGATTATCCAAAACTTTCAGTTGATTCAGAATATAATAAACTGCTGTATAACGGTAATAAGCTGCCGGTTGATGCAGTACGTGAAATTGAGCGTACACTGACACAACAGGCAGAACAAAAATATCGTATATATGATGAAAATGGTATTTTTATAGGAATTTATGAATACATTGATTCTATGCTTGTACCTGAAAAAATATTTTACAGTGGTGAGCATGATGAAATGTGAGGTGGCTCGGATGAAGTATATTCATGGCACAGAGGATTTTACACTTGACAAAGATTCAGCAGTTACGCTTGGCAAATTTGATGGTGTCCATATGGGACACCAGAAGCTTATATCAATTGTAGAAGAAAAAGCAAAACAAAATAATATATTGGCAGCGGCATTTACATTTGACAGAATTCCGTTAAGTATCTGTCCGCAAAGACAGCAGCATTTTATAACGACAAACAGTGAACGTCGTGCATTTATGGAGAGTCTTGGAATTAATGCCCTTATTGAGTATCCGTTTACTGAAAAACTTATGAATACGGATGCCGGGGAATTTATTGAAGATATAATAATAAGAAAACTGCGTGCGAAAGTAGTGGTTGTAGGAACTGATTATCACTTCGGCAAAGGCAGGAGCGGTGATGCAGATATGCTTGTAAAATGTGGTCCTGAATATGGTTTTGAGACGATTGTCGTTGAGAAAGAAAAATATCAGGACAAAGAGATAAGCAGTACATATGTAAGAGAAGAACTGGTGCTTGGACATATGGAAACTGTTAATGTTCTAATGGGAAGACCATATTCTATTGAAGGAATAGTGTGTCCGGGTAATCAGTTTGGAAGAAAAATTAAGATTCCTACTATGAATATTTATCCGCAGGAAATTGAAAACGCGCTGAAATCCGATCCGAGGATTGTCGAAGTTCTGGCATATGGCGAAAAAAGAACGACTGCCGGGCAGAAGGTATGCCTGAAAGTCGTCACGAACGGGCTGGCAAAATCCGAAGTCTTCAGTATATGCAAAAAACTCCTGCCCGCGTACCAGCTTCCCGACAGGATTGATATAGTTGAGGACATCCCGCGTAACGCGTCAGGAAAAATAATCAGGAGGGTCACATGAGCACCGAGACAGAATTCAAATTCATTCTTGACAACGAGGACTTCGACAAGGTACTGAGCAATGCAGAAAAAGCGTATGGGAAAATGTCGCCGATATTGCAGTTCAATTATTATTACGATAATGATATGTACAATCTTTTAGCTCAGGACATCACGCTTCGCATCAGGCAGATCGGAAGCGAACTGACGCTGCAAAGAAAAATACACTGGGAAAGAAAAGGAAGTTTCACACTCAGCGATGAGTATGAGGAAAAGATCTCAAAACTCCCGGACAGAATCGATGGAGCGT
>ENA-ORKV01001358-ORKV01001358.1-human-gut-metagenome-genome-assembly--contig:-NODE-1358-length-18771-cov-3.425377_pt1 | contig 18771 bp, 15 predicted proteins | sample MGYA00243058_ERZ508805 | MGnify/ENA primary metagenome ERZ508805 (study PRJEB26277, sample SAMN04329770) | human gut metagenome | biome: human-associated habitat | host: Homo sapiens | place: USA... | reverse complement strand
TGATGTTCTTGCATATCAGTATGATATAGTTTGCAACGGTATAGAGCTTTCATCTGGTGCTGTAAGAAACCACGACCTCGACATTATGGTTAAGGCATTTGAAATTGCAGGATATACAGAAGAAGACTTACAACAGAAATTCTCCTCACTTTACAGAGCATTCAAGTATGGTGCACCACCACACGCTGGTATGGCACCTGGAATCGACAGAATGCTTATGCTTCTTACAGATGAAGAAAACATCAGAGAGGTTATTGCGTTCCCTATGAACAGCAATGCACAAGATGTACTTCTCGGAGCACCAAACGAGGTTACAGAACAGCAATTAAGAGAAATTCATATTAAAATCAGATAATATTGGATATTTTCAGCTCAAAAGAAGGGAGAATGAAAATGGTTGACCGCGAGGAAATTTTGAAGATTGCTACACTAAGTAAGCTTTTTGTTTCTGAGGAAGAATTACCAAAACTTACAACCGATATGGAACAGATGATAGCATTTGCGGATACTATCAATAATGCAGAGGACGCAAGTACGGATTTTGATAATATCAACAATCTTTGCAATGTGCTCAGAGAAGATGAGGTTGTTCCGTCTCTTGATAGAGATAAAATTCTCGGAAACGCTAAGGATATTGATGACGGTCATTTCCTTGTTAAAAAGCGTGCATAAATTTTTAGGTGGTGAAGTAATTGAGTTCAAGAGGAAACATAAAAAAATTAGCTGATATGTTAGAGAGCAAGAAAATTTCTTGCACAGAGCTTACACAATCATATATTGACGAAATAGAAAAGAGCAACGGCGAACTTAACGCCTATGTTAAGAAAACTCCTGAGATTGCTTTGGACACTGCGAAAAAGGTCGATGAGAAAATCTCTAAGGGCGAAAAGCTTTCCCCACTTGAGGGTATTCCTATGACTCTCAAGGATAATATTTCAACAGACGGAATTGAAACAACCTGTTGTTCAAAAATCCTCAAGGGCTATGTTCCGATTTACGATGCAACAGTCTGGGATATTCTTAAAAAGCAAAACGCAGTTCTTCTTGGCAAAACCAATATGGACGAATTTGCAATGGGTTCATCTTGCGAAACATCTTGCTTTGGCGGAGCTAAGAACCCTCACAACATAAATCATGTTGCCGGAGGAAGCTCAGGCGGTGCAGCTTCTGCTGTTGGCGGAAATATTGCTGTATATGGCTTGGGTTCTGATACAGGCGGTTCTATCCGTCAGCCTGCAAGCTTTTGCGGTGTTGTAGGTTTAAAGCCAACCTATGGTGCGGTTTCAAGATATGGCTTGATTGCTTATGCTTCAAGTCTTGACCAGATTGGGCCTATAACAACTTCTGTTGAGGATGCAGCCATTGTTTTTGATGCAATTTCTGCATATGACAAAATGGACTCAACTTCTCGTGGCAGACAGGGTGCAGCTACTGTTGATACTCTTAATAATTCTATCAAGGGTATGAAAATTGGTATCGCAAAGGAATATATTGAAGGCGTTCGTGACGATGTTCGTGAGGCTGTTATGAATGCAGCAAAGGTTTATGAGTCACTTGGTGCAGAGATTGTTTACTTTGATTTACCAGTTTTGAAGTATGCGCTTCCTGTTTATTATATCCTTGCTTGTGCAGAGGCATCTTCTAACCTTGGCAGATATGATGGCATTCGTTATGGCTTTAAGGCAGAGCATTATGATGATGTAAACGATATGGTTAAGAAAACAAGAAGTGAAGGCTTCGGTGATGAAGTTAAACGCAGAATCCTTCTCGGCACATATGTTTTGAGCTCAGGCTACTATGACGCTTACTATAAAAAGGCTCAGAATCTTAGAGGTACTATTGTAAATGCTTTCAAAGAGGCATTTACAAAGTGCAGTGTAATTCTTGCACCAACTGTTCCTATGACAGCTTTTGAGAATGGTAATGCTATAAGCGACCCTGTCGAAACCTATCTTACTGATATTTGCACAGTTCCTGTAAATATTTGCGGACTTCCTGCTGTTTCTGTTCCATGCGGATTTAACGCAAAGGGTATGCCTATCGGTATGCAGCTTATCGGTGACAGCTTCTCCGAGGCTACTATACTTAATGTGGCACATCAGTATGAAACAGCTGTTCCAGAGGCATTTAGGGCTTCTGATTTTGGCGTAAAGCTATAAGGAGGTTTGCAAATAATGAAATATGAGATGGTTGCGGGTTTTGAAACCCATGTTGAGCTTTCAACAAAGACAAAAATTTTCTGTGGCTGTACAACTCAATTCGGCGGTGACCCTAATACTCACTGCTGTCCGATTTGTATAGGATTACCAGGTACACTTCCTAAGCTTAATCGTCAGGTTGTCCGTTATGCAGTTATGGCAGGTCTTGCAACAAACTGCACTATTCCTGAAATTGCAAAGATGGACAGAAAGAACTATTGCTATCCTGACCTCCCAAAGGCTTATCAGATTTCACAGTTTGATATGCCATTGTGCGTAGGCGGATATATTCCGCTCTCAAACGGCAGAAAGATTCGTCTTACAAGAATCCATATTGAAGAGGACGCAGGTAAGCTTATTCATCGTCACGGAGATACTCTTGTTGACTATAACAGAGGTGGAGTTCCACTTATTGAGATTGTTTCTGAACCTGATATAAGGTCTATTGAGGAAGCAAGAGAATATGTTGAAAAGCTTCAGCTTATTATGAGATATATCGGAGTTTCTGACTGCAAGATGCAGGAAGGCTCTATGAGATGCGATGTTAATATTTCTGTTCGTGAGGTTGGCAGTGATAAGCTTGGCACAAGAACAGAAATTAAGAATATGAACTCCATAAACTTTATTGCAAAGGCTATGGAATATGAGTTCGAGCGTCAGGTTGATATTCTTGAGAACGGTGGTAAGGTTATTCAGGAAACACTTCGCTATGATGATGTTACAAATACTACTTCAAGTATGCGTGGTAAGGAAGATGCAAACGATTATCGTTACTTCCGTGACCCTGACCTTGTTACTATAAGTGTTTCAAGAGAAGAAGTCGAGGAGCTTAGAAATCTTCTTCCTGAACTTCCTGTACAGAAAGCGGAAAGATATGTAAACGAGCTTGGACTTTCTGAAACAGACGCAGCACTTCTTACAAAATATCGCAAAATTGCTGAATTTTATGAGGAAGCAAGCGAGGGTACAAAGAATCCTAAAACTGCCGCAAACTTCATTATCGGTCAGATTTTCCGCAGACTTGATACAGAAAGCGATAAGGAAGCTTTTGATATTAAAGTTAGTGCAGAGGATTTGCGTGAGCTTATTAAGCTTATTGATGATGGCAAGATTAAGATGAACCTCGCTAAGAGTACACTCGAAAAAATGCTTGATACAGGCAAAAAGGCAACTGAGTTTATTTCAGAAAGCGATATGGGTGGTCTTGATGAGGCAACTATGATTTCGCTTTGCGAACAGGCTGTCGAATCTAATCCTAATGCTGTCAGCGATTATAAGAATGGTAAGGAAAAGGCAATTAAATCACTTGTTGGTTTTGTTATGAAAAATTCAAGAGGCAAGGCAGACGCTGTTGCCGCTGAGGCTAAAATAAAAGAGCTTATTGCTAAGGCTTAAAGCCTTAAAAATACCGTCACAGAAAGATAAGCCTGTGACGGTATTTCTGTTGTTATTTGTTTTTGTAGAAGGTCTGCATAAAGCCATCTTTTTTTGTTTCGCTAATGTCACCGCCGATAACCTTCTTATCAAGCACAAGGAGATTTGCAACGATTTTGCTATTACTATCGTAATTAAGAATTTTATATGTATATTTAGTACATTCCTCGCCACTATATTTCGTAAGGTCTAAACCTTGCTGTTTTTGAAGTTCATTATAGCTTGTGTAAACTTCATTAAATTCTGATGGGATTGTAATTTTTTCGGTCTTAGTTGCTTTGCCCGAGGTTTTCCAGCCAAATTGTTCTAAAAATTCAATTCTTCCAGCGTTTCCATCAACCTCAAGACTGTAAGAACCTTTTTCTCCATTAGCATTTGCTGGAGCGGTTGACAATACAGTTATTCCGATTATGAGCAAAATTACTGCTGCGACAATGGCACTTACTATTATTACAGTCTTTTTCTTAGGCTTTACTGAAACTATGAACATAAAAAACACGCTCCTTTATTTATAAAATAATATGAAATTCCAAACGAAAATATTTCTGAAAATAGTACTAATGGTTACATTTTTTATAATTTTCTGTGTAGCTATTGTATTTAGTACGATTTTAATGTAAAATATAATCTATATAAATATAATAGAGCTAAATATACTCACGAATAGTCGGAGGTAAGTTATGAGTCTAAACGATAATACAGAAAATCAACTTGAAAATGGAGAAACTCAAGAAGTTAATGAGAATATAGTATCATCAGAGATTGAAAACAATACAGAGGATAACCAGAATGATTCTGAAATAATTCCAGCTGATGAAACAAATGCTGAACTCGATGATACTGAAGAAAGCAATGCAGATATTGATGAAGAAAATTCAAAAGCTAAAAAGCACAAAAACAGAACGCTTGTAGTTGCAACATCTATTTTTGCGGTGACAGCATTATCCTTTGGTGCTTGGTATGCTTTCTTTAATAATGATGTTTCTGGTGTTTGGGCAACTGATGTAGAATTTACAGATAATTCAGGAAATACCAAAACCGCTGTTATGAAATTTGAATTTGGTAATAAAGAAAAAATGAGTTTCTTTGATAATGAGAAATCTTATTTTTCAGATAAAGAGTCTAATTCTCCGAGTGCAAAGATGATAAATGGTGGAAGAAGTTGGTCTGGTTGGTATAACAAGACAACCTCTGATGCTAACGAGAATATCTTACAGCTTTATTTCTCAGCATATCAAAGTGCTTATTCCTATAATTACGAAGTTTCTGGTAATATATTTAGTGGCAGAACACTAAAGCTTATTAATGGCGATGAGGTTATGGAATTTACTCAAGCTGACAATAGCTATGCCTTAGACCCTGACGATGACTTTAAGCTTAATAATGGCGTTGTTGGCGAATGGAACGCTGATGGAAATATAGTATATACATTTACTAAGGACGGAAGATTTTCTGAAGATACTGGGAATTCAAAGACAGAGGGTACTTATAATTTCGGAGAAAGTGATGACGGTTACGACGCTATAATAGTTAAATATATGTATAACGGAGAAGTTAATACAATTACGATTCCGTATCTTTTAAAGGGCGATACAATGACTTTAACTTTCAATGGATATGATGTTGACCTTACTAAAGTTGTTAAATAATGATTTTTCGGAGGAAAAGGTAATGCTTAATCGTGAATGGAAGCAATTTAAAAGTGGTACAGACATAAGAGGAGTTGCAGTTGAATATAAAGAAAATAAGGTTAATCTGACGGATGATGCTGTTCGTGCTATGGCAGGTGGTTTTGTACTTTGGCTTAGCAATAAGGTCGGCAAAAAGCCTATTGAGCTTAAAATCTCTGTTGGACGAGATTCAAGAATTTCCGGTGAACATATACTTGGTCTTTGTGCTGATGTTATGAAAGAAAGTGGAGCAGAGGTTATTGACTGCGGACTTTCAAGTACACCAGCTATGTTTATGACAACTGTTGATTTAGCTTGTGATGGTGCTTTGCAGATTACTGCAAGCCACCACCCATTCTACCGTAACGGACTTAAATTCTTCACAAGAGATGGTGGTCTTGAGGCTGAGGATATAGAAGCAATTCTTCAATTCGCACAAGACGGCAAAACACCTCAAAAAGTTTCATGCGGAACTATTACTAAATATAATTATATGAAGGATTATTCCGCTGGACTTCGTGAAATAATCAAAAAGGCTGTTAATGCAGAGAATTATGATAAGCCACTTGCAGGCTTTAAGATTGTTGTTGATGCTGGAAACGGTGCAGGAGGATTTTATGCTTCTGATGTTTTAGAGCCACTTGGTGCAGATACAGAGGGCAGTGTTTATCTCGAGCCAGACGGTATGTTCCCTAATCATATACCTAACCCTGAAAACGAAGAGGCTATGGCTTCAATCTGTTCAGCAGTTAAGAAGGCTAATGCTGATTTAGGTGTTATATTCGATACTGATGTTGATAGAGGCGGTGCTGTTGATTCAAGCGGAAATGAAATCAACAGAAACAGACTTGTTGCAATCGCAGCAGCTATCGCACTTGAGGGCAATGAGGGTGGTCTTATTGTAACTGACTCCATTACCTCAAGCGGACTTAAAGATTTTATTGAGAATGAGCTTGGTGGAAAGCATCTCCGTTTTAAGCGTGGATATAAAAATGTAATCAACGAGGCTATCAGACAAAATGAAATGGGTGTAAACTGCCCATTGGCTATCGAAACCTCAGGCCATGCAGCAATGAGAGAAAACTATTTTCTTGATGATGGTGCTTATCTTTGCACAAAAATTATCATTAAACTTGCACAGCTTAGAAAAGAAGGAAAAACTCTTGAATCACTTCTCGAAAATCTTGCTGAACCAATAGAAAGCAAGGAAATCAGAATGAATATTCTTACAGAAGATTTCAGGGCGTATGGAGAAAAGGTTATCGAAAGCTTGACAAAATATGCTGAGGCACAGCCAGAATTTATTATAGCTCCTGATAATCACGAGGGCATCAGAGTATCTTTCGATAAGAATAATGGCAACGGTTGGTTCTTGCTCAGATTGAGCGTACACGACCCAATTATGCCTATGAACATTGAGAGTAACAGTGTTGGTGGCGTTGAAACAATTCTTAAAAAGTTAGAAGGTTTCTTTAAGGAATTTACTGAGCTTGATTCCTCAGGTATTTCTAAAGCTTTGAAAAGGGGTTGATTAATTGAGCAACAGTAATAAAAATTATAACCGTAGGGCGGGTACTCCATCACTTATTGTAGGACTGTCGCTCGCAGTTATTGCTGCGGTTATTGCATTGATAGTTTCTTCACAAACAAATAGAAATCAAGAACAAAAGCCTGTTGCGCAGATTTCATCTCAGAATTCATCAGCTGTCAGTACGGTTTCAAGAGCAGAATCAAGTGAAGATTCTAAGAAAGAGGAAGAAACCATTAAGAGAAGTGGTCTTGAGATAAGGTATATTGATGTTGGCCAAGGTAATTCGACTTTAGTTTTACTTCCAGATGGCAAGAATCTTCTTATTGATGCAGGTCCTAAGGAAAGTAGTGATAAGCTTGTAAGCTACCTCAAAAATGAGAAAATTAAAAAAATAGATTATCTTATCGCAACTAATGCTGACGTTAATGATATAGGCGGTATGTCAAGTGTTATAGAAAACTTTGATATAGGCAGAGTTTATGCACCGAATGTAGAAAATATTATCAACTCATATGAAACAGAAAAAAATGTAGCTGAAGTATATAAAAGCTTCACAAATGCACTTTCAGCAAAAAAGCTTATTAAGCTTGATGCAAGTAGTGGAACGCATATTTATTTCTCACTTTCACTTACAGTAGATATAATTTCACCAAATGATAGTGCATATAGCGACTTGAATAACTATTCGACAGCTGTACTTTTAAAATATGGTCAGCAGAAATTTATATTTATGAGTGATGCAGAAAATTATTCTGAGCAGGAAATCATTGATAATGGTATAGATGTAACCTCAGATGTTATAATGATTGGCAATCATGGAAGTTCAGCAGCTTCTGGAAAGTCATTTATAAAGGCTGTTGCACCTAAATATGCAATTATTTCTTGTGGTGCAAATAACATTGAGGGTTATCCTCATCAAGAGACACTTAAAACTCTTGAGCAAAATGAAACTAAGGTGTTCCGTACAGATTTAAATGGTACAATCACTCTTAAATCTGATGGTATGAACGAGCTTAGGCTTACGCCTGAAAAGCAGGCTGCAAAAGAAAATTCTACACCTATAAACGAAAGCTCAAGCTCTGAATCCTCAACAGATTCAAGTGCGGAATCTCAAACATCAGGTGATGAATCAGAAAACAGCACAGAAAGTGAAGCTTCTCAAGAAGCAACCGAAGATTCAGCTACAAGTGCGATATAAATAAAAAGAATCGAGGTTAGCAAAAATGCTAACCTCGATTTTATTTATGCTTAGAAATGTATGGTTGAAAGGAGTATACTGAAGATACTTACAACCATAAGTCCTGCAAGAACAAGTGCAACAATTCTTATGATAAGCTTTCGTTTTTTATTATTCATAGTAATTATCCTTTCATTTGTTAGTTATAGTATAACATAAGTTCTGAAATTTTCAAGTCTTTATTGACAAAGAGCATTATTTGATTAAAAAAGTATATTTGACTTATGCTTAAAAAAGCTTAAGCAAAGCTTTAATTTTTATAGAAATCATATTAATTTAAGTATTATGTATTTATTTGCAAGAAAATGCAAAAGTATTTGCAAAGTTACTTTAAATTTGAATTTATTTATGATATAATTTTATGGAATAACTTTTAATGGTATATTTTTATTTTTTTGAGATATTTTTCGTATAGAAGGGTGAATATAGTTTGAAAAACGATAATTTTGAAAAAGGCGAAGATATTATAGCGGGAAGAAATCCTGTTTCAGAAGCACTTAAATCTGGGCGTTCTATCGAAAGAATACTTGTCGCTCACGGAGAAATGAGCGGTTCGGTTAAGGTTATTGTTGCTAAGGCTAAGGAAAAGGGTATTCCAATTAAAGAAGTTGATAGCAGAAAGCTCGATTTTATGTGTGGTAATGCTAACCATCAAGGAATAATTGCTATTGCGGCAGTGAAAGAGTATGTTAGTGTTGATGAAATTCTTAAAATAGCAGAAGAAAAAGGCGAGAAACCTTTTATAATTATACTTGATAACATAGAAGATCCTCATAATCTTGGTGCGATTATCCGTACTGCTGAATGTGCGGGTGCCCATGGTGTTATAATACCAAAACGCAGAGCCGCAGGCTTAACATTCTCTGTTGGCAAAGCTTCTGCTGGTGCATATGAATATATGCCTGTTGCAAGAGTTACAAATATTCCTGCAACTATTGATGAGCTTAAAGAAAAAGGACTTTGGATATACGGTGCTGATATGGACGGAGAAACCTATTGCACGAGTGACCTCAAAGGTGCGTGTGCTTTAGTAATAGGTTCTGAAGGCAAGGGCTTACAAAGACTTGTTAAAGAAAAATGCGATGTTATATTGTCCTTGCCTATGCTCGGAAAAATTAATTCTCTTAACGCGTCTGTTGCTGCTGGTGTTTTGATGTATGAGTTTACTCGTCAGCGACTTGAAATAAAAGCTAAATAAGGGGGAATTTCAATGGCAGAGAAAAAAAGAACTTCAGATAGCTCAGAAGATAAAGTTCTTGATGATATGACCAATGATTTCGACGATGTTTTTAGCGAAATTAAAGATAAAAATGATGTTGAATCAAAGAAAAATCAATTAGAGGAAGAGTCTGCAATTCGTGGAATTTTCGGACGCATAAAAAAGAAAAATAGTAATCAAAAAAATTCTCTGTCCGAAACTGAAAAGAAGACATCTTCTATGAATCTTAGCGACAGTCAAGAAATTCTTGACCTTAGCAAGGAGGTTACAGATAGTGCAAAAGAGGAAGCGGTAGTTGTTGTTAAGGCTGAAGAAGAATCAAATGGCGTTACAACTATTACTATGAAAATTCCTAAGATTACTGATGAAAAGCTTGCTGAAATTATTGCGGAACAAAAGCAAGCTGATATGACAAAGAAAAAAGTTGAAGATAAACCAAAAGAAGATGTTCAAACTGAGAAAAAAAGTTCGGAAACCAAGAATCAAGATTTAAATAGTGAAGTAGATGATATTGCTAATACTCAAAAACAAGCTGAACATAAAATTGAATTAAAAGAAAAGGAAAACGAATTTTCAGAAGATTTGTCTCAAGGAGCAGATGAAAAGCCAAGCTTTAAATCAAAGTTTTCTAAATTTCTTTCTACTGCAAAGGAAAAAGCATTATATTATCTCGGTTTTGAAGATGATGAAGAATACGATGACGATGTTATATTCAGTACAAGTAGTGGTGTAGAGCGTTTGAAAAATGCTAATCCACTTGATTTTGATGAGGAATATAAGGAAAATATTGTTTATCAAGCGCCTGATGATGAGAAAAAAGATAATAAACCAGATTTGCTAAAAATTGCTGCACAGAACACAACTATAAATACCGATTTTAATTTAACTGAAGATAAATCAAAAGAAACTAAAATAGAATCTGAAGAAAAGCCTGTTAAAACAGAAACTAAGTCGGAGGTTGAAGAAAAGCCTGTTGAAACAGAAACTAAGTCGGAGGTTGAAGAAAAGCCTGTTGAAACAGAAACTAAGTCGGAAATTGATAAAAAACCTATAACAGCTGAAATTAAGTCGGATACAAAAGTATATAAGAAGAAAACTGATGATGAATTAACTTTTGACGAAATTCTTGCAGAAGAAAAGCGAAATAGAATTTCAATAGATATTGCACTTGATGACGATGAATCGAATGAAGATATTTCAAATTCACCGCTTTCAGACCAGCTTGATTTTTCTGTTCTTTCAGAGCAAATTGCAGGTGACGCTCTAAGAGAACCACGCAGGTCTAAAAAGCCAAAGACTGAGAAGCCAATTAAATCGGAAGAAACTGCCAAATCAGTTGAAGAAGAAACTAAAGAAGAAACTACAAAGCCAGCTGAAATAGAAATTAAATCTGCTGAAGATGATATTAACTTTGAATCAGTTGCAAAACAAATAATGGCTGATACTAAGGTTGAAAAAACAGTATCAAAACCTATTCAAAGTGAAGTTAAAAACGATGATTTCGATTTCGATAGTCCTTTCATTCAAATAATTGATATGCCAGTTAAAAAGCATATTGAGGAAAAGGCTGAACCAGTCAAGCAAGCAGTTGCCGAAGAAAAGGCTGAACCAGTAAAGCAAGCGGTTGTCGAGGAAAAGACTGAACCAGTAAAGCAAGCAGTTGTTGAGGAAAAGACGGAAGATAGCGAGAATCCTTTCGTCAGAATTGTTGATAGAGTAAAGCCTAAACAGAAATCAAGCGAACCAGTAGTTCAGCAAAAGCAGTTTAATCCTATTATTATAGAAGATGAAAAGCTTATTCAGGAATTTAAGCTTGATTTTGCAAAGGATAATATACCTAAAACTCTGCTTACATATAGTCGTCCATCAGAAAAAAATAATTTTGTAGTTATGGCGGGTAAGTTTACTAAAACGGTAAGAAGTGAATATCGTGCATATAAATACAAACCAAAGTCGCCTGAACCACCTACACCACCTGATGATAAGCAAAATCCACCAAGGTCTGAACAGTCAAAACAGTTAGAACAGAAGAAAAAAAATGATGAGAGCGGAAAAACTTCTGTTTTTGGTGAATTTTCATTTAAAAAGCTTAAAAAAAATCCTGAGCCAGAACAAAAAGCTACTGCAAAGGTTGAATCAGAACAAAAAGCTCAACCACAACAAGAACAAAAACATACATCAGTAGTTAAACCTATTCATAAGCAAGAGGTGCAACAAACAAAGGCAGAAGAAACACACAAGGTGAAAATTCCAAAGCCTAAAATGCCGACAGTACCACCTGCGGTTAAGATGGCTGTTCCGAGTTTTATTCGTAAAAAACAGCGTCCTGAAATAATGCCTGATATAAAGGAAAAAAAAGAAGCTGTTCAGCCTGAACCAGAAAAAACTGCAAAGCCAAAAACCGAAAAGAAAAAAAATAATAAGGCATCTGAGGCTAAAAAAGCTATAAAAAAGAAAACTCAAATGTTAAAGCTTTTTAGTGATGATGAAGATTTTGACATTGATGATATTGATTCCAATGGAGAAAATCGAGAAATTGAAGAATATTCAAGTAAGAATGATGAGAGAGAAATTCGTTCAGAGATAAATAACAATTATCGTAAGCTTACATTCCGTTCAATAATTGTTGCGATAGGACTTGTCTTTTCAATAACATTAGATATACTTGTTGGTGTTATAAGCGAAACCTTTATGAGTATGCCTTTTGGCTGGCTTTTAGTTGCGTTTTTAAATGCCATAATCTTGTGTGTATGTGTAGTGGCTTGTTATGTTCCGATAATAAATGGACTAATACCACTAAGGCATTTCAAGGCCAATTCTGATACAAGCCTTGCAGTTGCATCTTTCGCAGGAATACTTCAAGCCTTTGTATCGTTTTTCTCTCCACAAAGCTTTATAAATGGTTATCTGCATTACTATACAACACTTGTGATTCTTGGACTTTTGCTTAATTGTATAGGTAGAATGCTGATAATTACTCGTGTACATGATAACTTTAAGTTTATTATGAAAAATCCTGAGCTTTATGCGGGCAAGATTTATACAGATGAAAGAAATGCAAAGAGAATGTTTATGGGAGCACCTCTTAATAAACCCCTTATTGCATATAGAAAGAAGACAAAATTCCTGAGTAATTTCTTACAGCTTTCATATGCACCTGACCCAAGCGAAAATATTGCTTCCAAGATTGCACCGATTACCTCTGTTGTAGCTATTGTTGCAGCCTTATTTTATGCGTTTATTGGAGGGGGAGTTGCAGAGGGTGCAAGTGCATTCGCACTTTTTGCAATAATACTTACACCTGTTTGTCAGCTCGTAGCTGTCAACCTTCCAATTAAAAAGCTCTGCTCAGCAGTTGTTAAAAAAGGGTCTATGGTTACAAGCTATGAATCAGTAAAGCAATTCTGTGATACAAACGCTATTATTGTAGATGCAAATGATTTATATCCATCAGGAACTGTTACAATGAGCGGAATAAAAACCTTTAGCGGAAGTAAGGTAGATGACGCTATTCGTGGTGCGGCAGCGGTTATGTTTGCAGTTAAAGCACCTATGTCGAGTATGTTCGATAATATTATCAAGAGTAAGAGAGATACATTACCTCATGTTGAAAGTGTTATCTATGAGGACGGTCTTGGACTTGTTGGTTGGGTAGCTGGTCAAAGAATACTTCTCGGAAACCGCAGGCTTCTTGAAGCTCACGGAATTAAAGTGCCATCTGTTGAATATGAAAAGAAGTATACAGATAAGAGCAAGCAAGCGGTTTATTTATCACTTGGCGGAGAGCTTGTTGCAATGTTTATAGTTACTTATAAGGGCAGCTCATATATCGCTGAGGAGCTTAGAAGTCTTGAACAAAACGGTGTTACTATTCTTGTAAGAACGATTGATTCTAATATAATTCAAGATAGAATTGCAGAAGATTTTGGTGTTTTCTATCGTTCAGTTAAGATATTGCCAACAGGTTTGGGAAATATAACTAAAGAAATGACAGATACACCTGATGAAGAAACTCGTGCATACATTGCAACAAAGGGTGGAATACAGTCATTCGCAAGAGCAATTTCGGGCTGTATAAGAATTAAATCAAATGTTACACTTTCAATTTTCTTGCAAATGGCAGGAATTATTTTAGGTTTTGTTCTTGTTGGTGTAATTACATTTATATCAGGAATTGCAAGACTTAATATCCTTGAATTGCTGATTATGTATGTTTTCTGCATAATAGTAGGTATAGTTGCACCGACTATACGAAAACCATAAAAACTCTGAAAAGGAATGATTGATAATGAAGATTGCACCATCAATGCTTTCTTGTGATTTCGCTAAAATGGGAGATGAATTAATCAGAATAGATAAGGGTGGAGCAGATTGGATTCATCTTGATGTTATGGACGGACATTTTGTTCCTAATATTACAATAGGCCCTGCGATAGTATCTGCACTTCGCCAATATTCCAAGCTTCCTTTTGATGTTCACCTTATGATTGATTATCCTCTTGATTATATAGAGCAGTTTGCTAAAGCGGGAGCGGATATAATTACCTTCCATATTGAAGCAAAATCTGATATTCAAGCAACTATTGATAAGATTAAGTCCCTTGGGGTAAAACCTGGACTTGTAATAAAGCCAAAGACATCTGCTGAGGAAGTATTCCCTTACTTAGAACAGGTTGATTTGATACTTGTTATGACAGTAGAGCCTGGTTTTGGCGGACAAAGCTTTATGGCAGATATGCTTCCGAAAGTTACTGCTATAAAAGAAAAAGCCAAAGAATTGGGCAAAGATATGCTTGTAGAAATTGATGGTGGAGTTAATGATAAAACAATTTCTCAGGCTGCTAAGTTTGGTGTTGATGTTTGCGTATCAGGAACAGGCGTTTTCAAAGCATCTGACGCAAAGGAAGCTATTGATAATTTAAAGCGTTTATCTGAAGTTTAATAGCAAAAAGCCGTCCTACCTATAAAGGACGGCTTTATTTTATAGTGTTCGTTTGCTGTATTCTGTTTCAATAATCTCGCAGATTTCCTCTGGTGTTTCTTTGCAGCCATTATTAAGCTACATCTTTATAGTATCTGTAATTACACTTTATAGGCTTAAATAAGAAAAATATTAATTAACTGAATTAGAAATATACATTAATTATGTGCATATAATGAATAATGGAGGTTCACAGCTTTTTGCATAGGAGGGGCAATATGACTTGCAGAATAACCGACCTTAGATGTAAAGAAGTTATAAATGGCAAGGACGGTTGTAGACTTGGTTGTGTTGATGATGTTGAAATAGATACTAAAAATGCTAAGCTTGTAGCAATCATAATCTTTGGCAGACCGAAATGCTTCGGACTTTTCGGCAGGGAAGAGGATATAGTTATATTATGGAATAACATAGAGCTTATAGGCGAGGATACTATAATTGTCACGAATGTTCAGCGTCCATATAAGAAAAAAAGAATGAAGCTGCCATTTTTTAAGTAACTATGCTGTCTGAAAACACATAAATTTTCAAAAAAGACTTGCATTATCTGAAAATATGTGTTAAAATATTCGAGCAAAACACACGCAGACTCTTTTATATGGTTTCGGTGCATTTCATTCCGAGGTGTTTGTCATATATGATTCTGCGGAGGTTTAAAACCAAAAGGAGGACAAAACAATGTCAGTAGTATCTATGAAACAGCTTCTTGAAGCAGGTGTACATTTTGGTCACCAGACAAGAAGATGGAACCCGAAGATGGCTAAGTATATCTTCACAGAGAGAAACGGTATCTATATTATCGATCTCCAGAAAACAGTTAAGAAGCTTGAGGAAGCTTATAACTTCGTTCGTGACCTTTCCGTAGAAGGCAAGTCAGTTCTCTTCGTAGGCACAAAGAAGCAGGCTCAGGATTCCGTTAAGGAAGAGGCAGAGCGTGCAGGTGCTTACTATGTTAACGCAAGATGGCTCGGCGGTATGCTCACAAACTTCACAACAATTCGTACAAGAATTGAAAGACTTAAGCAGCTCCGTACAATGGAAGAAGACGGTACATTCGAACTCCTTCCAAAGAAGGAAGTTGTTAAGCTCAACCTTGAGATTGAAAAGCTCGAGAAGTTCCTCGGCGGTATCAAGGACATGAAGGAAATTCCTGGTGCTCTCTTCATCATCGACCCACGCAAGGAAAGAATCGCTGTTGCAGAAGCTAAGAAGCTTGGTATTCCGATAGTTGCTATCGTTGATACAAACTGCGACCCTGATGAAGTTGATTATGTTATCCCTGGTAATGACGATGCTATTCGTGCAGTTAAGCTCATTTCTTCTGCTATTGCTAACGCTATTATCGAAGGCAACGAGGGCAGAATGGGTGCAGCAGCTGCTGAAGCAGACGAAGCTGAAGAAGCAGCAGAGTAATTCAATAATATAAAATTAAAATACCCACGCTATGCTCGTGGGTATTTTTCAAGATAATGAAAATTTATAAAATGGAGGAAAATTATTATGGCATTTACAGCACAAGATGTAAAAACTCTTAGAGAAAAAACAGGCTGTGGTATGATGGACTGCAAGAAGGCTCTCACACAGGCTGACGGCAATATGGACGCTGCTATTGATATTCTTAGAGAGCAGGGTCTTGCAAAGCAGGCTAAGAAAGCTTCAAGAATTGCAGCTGAGGGTGTAGCTTATGCAGCTACAAACGCAGACGCTACTGTTGGTGTTGTTGTTGAAATCAACTCTGAAACAGACTTCGTTGCTAAGAACGATGACTTTATGAGCTTTGTTAAGACAGTTGCCGATACAATCATCGAGAAGAACCCTGCTGATGTTGACGCTCTTCTCGCAGAAAAGGCTGCTGATTCTGATATGACAGTTGCTGAGCTTCTCCAAGAGAAGGTTCTTACAATCGGTGAGAACATCAAGATTCGTCGTTTTGCTCGTTATGAGGGTGCTGTTGCAACTTATATCCACGCAGGCGGTAAGATTGGTGTTATGGTTAACTTTGAAACAGATGTTGCAGGCAAGGAAGGCTTTGCTGAATATGGCAAGGACATTGCTATGCAGATTGCTGCGGTTAACCCATCATACCTCCAGAAGTCCGATGTACCTGATGAGGTTATTGAGCATGAAAAGGCTATTATGACAGAGCAGGTTATCAATGAGGGTAAGCCAGAGGCTATCGCTCAGAAGATTGTTCTTGGCAAGATTGGCAAGTATTATGAGGAAAACTGCCTCGTAAATCAGGCTTTTGTTAAGGATAACAAGATGACTGTTGAGCAGTATACAGCTAAGGTTGCTAAGGACCTCGGCGGCAGCATTAAGATTCTTGGCTTTGTTCGCTTTGAGAAGGGCGAAGGCCTTGAGAAGAGAAGCGACAACCTTGCTGATGAGGTTGCTAAGCAGCTCGCAGAATCTTCTAAATAATTGAATTTTAGCCGAAAGGCTCTATATAAAGAGGAGAATTCATACTATGGGTTCTCCTCTTTTTGTATTTTTTCACCATATTTTGTGATGAAGATAAAGTAAATAATTAAAATGCTTGTTAGGATTGACGAAATATGCTATAATTAATTTACTGAAAAATTTTCTTTAAGAGAGGGAAAATAACAATGTTAACAGATATTGAAATCGCACAGCAGACTAAACTCAGACCTATAAAAGATGTTGCTAAAGATATAGGAATTACCGAAGATGAACTTGAGTTTTATGGTAAATATAAGGCAAAACTTTCTGAGGAGCTTTTCAAAAAGCTTGAGTCTAAGCCAGATGGTAAGCTTATTCTTGTTACAGCAATTAACCCAACTCCAGCAGGTGAGGGTAAGACAACTGTTACAACAGGTCTTGGACAAGCTATGAATAAGCTTGGAAAAAAGACAGTTATTGCTTTGCGCGAACCATCACTCGGCCCTGTTTTCGGAATTAAGGGCGGTGCAGCAGGCGGTGGATATTCACAGGTTCTTCCAATGGAGGACATCAATCTTCATTTTACAGGTGATATGCACGCAATTACAGCTGCCAATAATCTTCTCTGTGCGATGCTCGATAATCACATTCAGCAAGGAAATGAACTGGGCATTGATGTTAAAAGAATTCTAATTAAGCGTTGCCTCGATATGAACGATAGAGAGCTTAGAAACATTGTTGCTGGTCTTGGTGGAAAGATAAACGGTGTACCTCGTGAGGACGGTTTTATTATCACTGTTGCAAGTGAAGTTATGGCTATTCTTTGTCTTGCAGACTCTATAAGTGACCTCAAAGAGCGTCTTGGAAATATCCTTGTTGCATATTCATATGATGGAAAGCCGGTTTTCGCAAAGGATATTCATGCAAATGGTGCTATGACAGCACTTCTCAAGGATGCTATTAAGCCAAATCTTGTGCAGACTATTGATGGTACACCTGCAATTGCCGGCTTGAAACCAAATGCAGTTGTTCTTGTAGCTACTGTTCGTGCTTTAAAATATAACGGAGGCGTTCCAAAGACAGAGCTTAAAACAGAAAATCTTGACGCTCTTAAAAATGGCATTGTAAATCTCGGAAAGCATATTGAGAATATGAAGAAATTCGGTGTGCCTGTTGTTGTAGCAATTAATCGTTTTGAATCCGACACAGATGCAGAATTGAATTTTGTTGAAAATTACTGCAAGGATAATGGTGCAGATTTCTCACTCGCAGAAGTATTTGCAAAGGGTGCAGAAGGCGGACTTGAGCTTGCAAAGAAAGTTTGTGAAGCAACAGAAAAGCCATCTGATTTTAAGCCTATCTATGAGAACGGTCTTACAATCACAGAAAAGCTTGAAGCAATCGCAAAAAATATCTATGGTGCATCAGGTGTAGTATTTACTCCTAAGGCTAAAAAGGCTCTTGCAGAGGTTGAAAAACTCTATAAGGACGATATGCCAATATGCGTTGCAAAGACACAGTATTCACTTTCTGATAATCCGGCATTTCTTGGCAGACCAGAGGGTTTTGTAATTACTGTTTCTGATGTAAGAATTTCTAATGGCGCTGGCTTTGTTGTTATTTATACAGGCGATATTATGACTATGCCTGGACTTCCAAAGGTTCCTGCCGCAAACAGAATTGATGTTGACGACAACGGTAAAATTTCGGGTTTGTTCTGATTAGGAGTTGTTTGGATTTGGTTAAGTTTATATCATCTTCGGCAAGTGAAACTGAAAACATAGGAAAAAAGCTTGCAAAAAAATTGAAAGGCACTGAGGTTATAGCACTTTTTGGCGGACTTGGTGCAGGAAAAACAGCTTTTACAAGAGGTTTATCTGAGGGACTTGGTTTTGAAGACGGAGTTTCAAGCCCGACTTTTGCCTTGGTTCACGAATATGAGGGAAAGTTTCCGATTTTCCACTTCGATATGTATCGTGTTACAACATATGACGATTTATATTCAACAGGCTTTTTTGATTATATTGGCAACGGTATTTTGGTTATTGAATGGAGCGAAAATATCGAGGGCGTACTTCCAAATGATGCAATCAGAATTACT
>ENA-ORKV01001352-ORKV01001352.1-human-gut-metagenome-genome-assembly--contig:-NODE-1352-length-18848-cov-4.496617_pt1 | contig 18848 bp, 19 predicted proteins | sample MGYA00243058_ERZ508805 | MGnify/ENA primary metagenome ERZ508805 (study PRJEB26277, sample SAMN04329770) | human gut metagenome | biome: human-associated habitat | host: Homo sapiens | place: USA... | reverse complement strand
TATGGAATGAATGCGCATGACCTTGCCATGCAGATGATCCGAGATGTATTGCAGGAGACGGGTATTACGGCGACTGCAGGCATAGGGACAAATCTGTATCTGTGCAAGATCGCCATGGATATTGTGGCAAAGAAAATGCCGGCAGATGCATCGGGCGTTAGGATCGCACAGATAGACGAGCCATCATACAGGCGGCTTTTGTGGGATCACAGACCGCTGACCGATTTCTGGCGGGTTGGCAGAGGCTATGCAAGAAAATTGGAAAAATGCGGTATTTACACAATGGGAGATATTGCCAGATGCTCTCTCGGTAAACCGGAGGAATATTATAATGAGGAGCTTTTGTACAGGTTGTTTGGTATCAATGCGGAGCTTCTGATCGATCATGCATGGGGCTGGGAGCCCTGTACGATCGCAGATATCAAAGCATATAAGCCTGAGGCAAAGAGCATCAGCTCAGGACAGGTGCTGAAATGCCCTTATCCATGCGGCAAAGCGCGGCTTATTGTGCAGGAGATGACAGATCTTCTGGTGCTGGAGCTGGTAGAGAAGGGATATGTGACAGACCAGCTTGTGCTGACGATCGGTTATGATATTGATAATCTGACTGATCCGGTTATTTTGAAAAAATATCACGGAGAGATCACGACAGACCGCTATGGCAGAAGAGTGCCAAAGCATGCCCATGGGACAGAAAATCTGGAGGAGGCGACTTCTTCCACCAAAAGGATCATGGAAGGTATGCTTTCTTTGTATGACAGGATCATCAATCCTGATCTGCTGATCCGCCGTATCACAGTTGTGGTGGCGCACCTTCAGCGGGAACAGGATGTCATGCAGGAGGAGACCTACGAACAGATGGATCTTTTCACGGATTATGAGCAGAAAAATAAGGAAAAGCAGGAAAAAGAGGAAGAACGCAGAAAAGAAAAGCAGATCCAGAAGGCAATTTTGAATGTGCAGAAAAAATATGGCAAAAACGCACTGATCAAGGGCATGAGTCTGCAGGAAGGTGCCACGACAATGGAGCGAAACCGGCAGATCGGCGGTCACAAGGCATAAGAAAGGGAAAACATGCAGATCAGAAAGGATTCTTATGAAGATATCATAGGACTGGAACACCATCAGTCAAAAACACATCCGCATATGTCAATCCATGACAGGGCTGCGCAGTTTGCACCGTTTTCCGCACTGACGGGACATGGTGCAGCGATTGCGGAAACAGCAAGGCTGACAGAACATGAAATAGAGCTGGATGAGTATGTGATGGAGAAAATAGATGAAGAGCTCCGGTGGCTGGCGGAGAACCTTGAAAGTAAGCCACAGGTAACTATAACATATTTTGTGCCGGATGAGAAAAAAGAAGGCGGTGCATTTGTCCAAAAGACCGGCTATGTGAAGAAACTGGACAGTTACCGGAAGACAATATTGCTTACGGATGATACCTGTATCGATATGGAGAAGATCACAGAAATTCAAATAACTCGCGAAAGCGGCAGAAATATGCTATGATACTATTGTTCTGTGCGGAAGAAACGATGAAGTGCGGACAGAAAATGTGAGAGTGCGAAAAATATGCAGGAAGAAAAAATACGTTTAAATAAATATATGGCGCAGGCGGGGCTTTGTTCGCGGCGGGAAGCAGATAAGCTGATCGGGCAGGGGCGTGTCTATGTAAATGGTACGGTCGCCGGGCTGGGCTGTCTGGTAGGCGCATCGGATAAGGTGCGTATCGGCAAAAAAGAGATCAAAGGAGCAGCAGGTAAAGTGCTGATCGCTTTTTACAAGCCTGTTGGTGTGACGTGCACGGAGAAAGACCGTTTCGCGGATAAAAAGATACTCGACTATGTGAATACCAAAACGAGAGTGACCTACGCCGGGAGACTGGATAAGGATTCTGAGGGACTTATGCTTCTGACAAATGACGGCGAGCTCATCCAGAAGCTGATGAGAGGTGCGGAAAAGCATGAGAAGGAATATGTGGTAAAAGCAGAGAAAGAGATCACGCCTGAATTTCTGGAGAAGATGGCGGGTGGTATTTATCTGGAGGAGCTGCATCAGACAACGAGACCATGCAAGATCACGCAGGAGGGGAAATATACATTCCGGATCATTCTGACCCAGGGACTGAACAGACAGATCCGCAGAATGTGTCAGGCGTGCGGAAACCGGGTAAAACAGCTCAGGCGTGTACGGATCATGAATATAACACTGGGTGATCTGCATAGCGGGCAGTCGCGTATGCTGACGAAGGAAGAGGCAGAGGAATTATATACGCTTGTCGGACTTCAAGCCCCGGAACAGTTTCACAAACAGATTTGAAACGTCCTGAGGGAAGAACGCATATATAACAGAAGCAGAATATGGGAGAATAAGATGGAAGAAAAGATAGCAAGAATGCGGGAACTGATCCCTGTTTTACAGAAAGCATCCAGGGCATATTATGCACAGGACACAGAGATCATGAGCAATTTTGAATATGACAGATTATATGATGAACTGCAGGCACTGGAGGCAGAAACAGGTATCGTGCTTTCGGGTTCGCCATCGGTAACGGTCGGATATGAGGCCGTGGATGCGCTGCCCAAGGAACGGCATGAAAAACCGATGCTTTCGCTTGCAAAGACAAAGGAACGGGAAGAACTGAAGAGCTGGCTCGGCGATAAGGAAGGACTGCTTTCCTGGAAGCTGGACGGTCTTACGATCGTACTCACTTATGAAGGAGGACAGCTTGTAAAAGCGGTAACACGCGGAAACGGGGAAGTCGGCGAAGTCATTACACCGAACGCCAGAGTGTTCCGGAACATACCGGGCAGGATCCCATATCAGGGAAGTCTGGTGCTGCGCGGGGAAGCGGTTATTCCGTACTCCGAGTTTGAAAAGATCAACGCACAGATCGAAGATGCGGATGCCAAATATAAAAATCCGCGGAATCTCTGCAGCGGATCGGTCAGGCAGTTAAATAATGAGATCACAGCAAAAAGAAGCGTGTACTTCTATGCATTTTCTTATGTAAAAGCCGAGCTGGACGGCGCAGAACCGCCGTTTGAAAATGATCGTGAGAACCAGTTCCGTTTTTTAAAGGAGCAGGGCTTTGATGTAGTACCGTATAAACGGGTAAATGCAGATACGATCATGGCAGAGATCGAATGGTATGCACAGGCAATACAGACATATGATATTCCGTCCGATGGACTGGTGCTTTGTTATTGTGATCTGGCTTATTCTGCTTCTCTGGGTCTGACGGCAAAGTTCCCGCGTGATTCGATCGCTTTTAAATGGGCGGACGAAACAGCAGAGACCACCCTTTTGGAGATCGAATGGAGTCCAAGCCGTACGGGACTCATCAATCCGGTAGCAATATTTGAACCGGTCGAGCTGGAAGGAACGACAGTCAGCCGCGCCAGTGTCCATAATATCAGTGTGATGAAAGCATTATCGCTCGGGATCGGTGATAAGATCACCGTTTATAAAGCCAATATGATCATTCCGCAGATCGCGGAAAACCTGACAAAGAGCGGTGTGAAGGATATCCCCGCGCATTGCCCTGCGTGCGGTGCTGACACGAAAATCGAAGCGGCAAATGAGGCAGAGGTATTATATTGTACCAACCCGGACTGCCCGGCAAAAAAGATCAAGTCATTTGCACTGTTTGTCAGCCGTGATGCACTCAATGTAGATGGTTTGTCGGAGGCAACTCTGGAGAAGTTCATCGGTAAAGGCTTTATCCATTCCTTTGTGGATATCTTTCATCTGGAGCAGCATGCGGATACGATCAAAGAAATGGAGGGCTTTGGCGAAAAGTCCTGCAAAAATCTCCTCGACAGTATCGACAAAGCAAGACGGACAACTCTGCCAAGGCTGATCTATGCGCTGGGGATCGCAGGGATCGGTGTTGCCAATGCAAAGGTACTGTGCAGATATTTTGACTATGATATAGAGAAGATAAAATCGGCAGACGTGGAAGAACTGTCGGAAATAGACGGTGTCGGGGAAGTACTGGCAGGCGGCATCAGAGCATATTTTACGAAAAAAGAAAATCTGTCAGCGCTGGACAACTTATTGAAAGAGCTGGAACTTGAGAAGCCGGAAGAAAACACACAACAGCAGACGCTGGCAGGTAAGGTATTCGTGATCACAGGCTCACTGGAGCATTTTGCCAACCGGAATGAGCTCAAGGAGCAGATTGAGCAGCGTGGTGGCAAGGTAACAGGCTCTGTGACCGGAAAGACAGATTATCTGATCAATAATGATATTACCTCGACATCCGGAAAAAACAAAAAAGCAAAGGAGCTTTCGGTTCCGATCATCACAGAAGAAGAGGCTATGCGGATGCTGTAACTATTATCAAATCCGTGCAGATGTGCTATACTGTAATGAGTCCCAGAAAAATCGGGCGACTGCGAAGCAAAAACAAAAACAGAGGATGGTAAGAAATGCCAATTAAAATACAAAGCGACCTCCCCGCCAAGGGAATACTGGAAAATGAAAATATATTCGTCATGGACGAAGGAAGAGCAGTCAGTCAGGAAATCAGACCGTTGAAGATCTGTATTCTGAATCTGATGCCGCTCAAGGAAGAAACAGAGCTTCAGCTTCTGAGAGCATTGTCTAACACACCGCTGCAGGTGGATGTGGATTTTATGAAAACGAGCACACATGTTTCGCAGAATACTTCTGCGAACCATCTGAACCGTTTTTATTCCACCTTTGCAGAGCTAAAGGATAATAAATATGATGGACTGATCATCACAGGAGCACCGGTGGAACAAATGGCGTTCGAAGAAGTGGATTACTGGGAAGAGCTTTGCATGATCATGGAATGGTCCAAGAAGCATGTCACGTCCACGCTGCATATCTGCTGGGGCGCACAGGCGGGACTGTATTATCATTTCGGACTGCCAAAGATCCAGCTTCGGGAAAAGCTGTTTGGTATTTTTGAGCATAAGGTAATGAACCGAAAAATACCGCTTGTCAGAGGCTTTGATGATTATTTCATGGCACCGAACAGCCGCTATACAACGGTCAGTGCAAAGGCGATCCATGATTGCCCGCAGCTTATTGTACTGGCAGAATCCGAAGAAGCGGGCGTGCTTTTATGTATGACAGAGAATGGCAAACAGATCTTTGTCATGGGACATCTGGAGTATGACCGGGTTACCCTGCAGAAGGAATACGAAAGGGATTTGGCAAAGGGGCTTTCCATCAAACTTCCGGTCAATTATTTTCCGGAGGACGATCCGACGAAAAGACCGCATCTGCAATGGCGTGCCCATTCCAACAATCTTTACAGCAACTGGCTGAACTATTACGTATATCAGACAACCCCGTATGATATCAACCAAATCCAGTAATATGGGATGGAATTTCCATGATGCTTCCTTTTTTATCAGTAATAATCTGAATCTGTATGAACATCAATCTACATACAGTCCGAATGCACCGTTGCGTTTCCTGATCTATTACAAGAGTGCAATATGCCGAAGATTATCGACAAAGAAACCTTAATTTCGCCATAATGGATATTGTATGAAAGGTAAGCATATGATATGATAATCAAGGATTGCAAAATCGTCAATGGGGATAACGAGGGAAATAAATATTGATTGAATTGATAAAGATTCTCCCAGTTTGTTTTTTTGGCGGTGGGAGAATTTTTTGTTAGAGGTGACCTATATGTTTGCAAGGAAAAAGGAATGGAAGCCGTTTGAAAAGAAAGTATGGCTTGCAAGCCCGACGATGCATGGAAGCGAAATGGAATATGTAAAAGAAGCATATGATACAAACTGGATGAGCACTGTCGGAAAGAATATCAATGAGGTGGAAAAGATCGCAGCGGAGAAAGCTGAAGTGAAATATGCAGTAGGACTCAGCTGCTGTACGGCGGCACTTCATCTTTGCGTGAAGCTTGCAGGAGAAAAGCTTTATGGAAAGCCGCCCATCAGTCATGGCGCATTAGAAGGCAAAAGAGTATTCTGCTCTGATATGACTTTTGATGCTACATTGAATCCCGTTGTTTACGAAGGCGGTATACCAATCTTTATCGAAACTGAAGAAGCAAGCTGGAATATGGATCCGATTGCACTTGCGAAAGCATTTGAGCTGTATCCGGATGTGAAGCTTGTAGTTTCCGCAGAGCTTTATGGCTTTCCGGGAAGAATGGATGAAATCAAAAAAATCTGTGAGAAACATGGTGCACTTTTAATTGAAGATGCTGCTGAAGCTATGGGAGCAACAATCGATGGAAAACAATGCGGATCTTTTGGCGACTTAAGTGCTATCAGTTATAACGGAAATAAAATCATTACCGGTTCAGCAGGTGGATGTCTTCTTGCAAATAACGAGGAAGATGCAAACAGAGCAAGAAAGTGGAGCACGCAGGCGAGAGAAAACGCACCGTGGTATCAGCATGAAGAGGTTGGATATAACTACCGCATGAGCAATGTTATTGCAGGTGTAGTCAGAGGTCAGTATGAATACCTTGAGGAACATATTGCACAGAAGAAAGCAGTTTATGAGAGATATAAGGAAGGATTTAAGGATCTTCCGGTAAAAATGAATCCGATTACTGAAGGTACAGAGCCAAATTACTGGCTGAGCAGTATGCTCATCAATGAGGAAGCTATGTGCAAGCAGGTAAGAGGAGAGACGGATGTCCTTTACATACCGGAAGCAGGGAAGAGCTGCCCAACGGAAATCCTTGAGGCAATAGCGGGTATTAATGCAGAGGGCAGACCAATCTGGAAGCCAATGCATATGCAGCCAATGTATAGAATGCATGAATGCATTGGAAGAGATGGAAGTATCAGATGTCGTACAAATGCTTATATCGAAGGCGGCGTAAAGGACGTAGGAGCAGATATTTTCCAAAGAGGAGTCTGCCTGCCAAGTGATAATAAAATGACAAAAGACGAACAAAGAAAGGTTATTGATACTATTAAATGTTGTTTTAATTAAGTTATACATGGAGACTTTGGTTATGAAAAAAATGGAGACCATTATAAAGTATTGTTTTGATTTTTTTGTAAGTTTGTTTTTAGTGGTATTGTTGTTGCCCTTTTTTGTAATAATTTCAATTATGATTTGTGTTGATTCAAAAGGAAATCCATTTTTTTTACAAGAAAGATTGGGGAAGAAGGGCAAAAATTTTAAAATTATTAAGTTTAGAACTATGGTGTGTAATGCGGAAAAAATGGGTGATGGATTAATTGTAAAAGATGAATCGGATGTAAGGATTACTAGAATTGGAAGAATTTTGAGAAAAACTAGTCTAGATGAGCTTCCCCAGCTTTTTAATGTCTTAAAAGGGGATATGTCTTTAGTGGGGCCAAGACCACCTGTTACATACCATCCATATAATGGATATGAAAATTATAGTGATTATGCAAAAAGAAGATTTGAGATGAGACCTGGGATAACTGGTTTGGCACAAGTAAAAAAAAGAAACTCTGCAACTTGGGATGAACGAATAAAAATTGATGTTGAGTATGTTGTTAACTTCAATATATTATTAGATTTAAAAATAATGTTTTGGACAGTATCATCTATGAAATATGAAGAGGAGTATATAGGCAAATGATAAGTGGTTATAAAGAAGAAAGATGGATAGAAGCGTTTGGACATAAAGAAGGTGGTAAATGTGAAGAATACTTTTTTTCGTGTGACTTTGGGAAAGTGAAATATAAATTTATTTTAAAAATAGTTGGAGAAATTGATGGAATAAAATATTATGATATTGCATCCTATAGGGGGGCAGCGGGACCGTATATTGTTGAAGTTGAAGAAGGAAAAGAAAAGCAGTTAATAGAATTATATATAGATGATTTTTCAAAATATTGCATACAGAACAATATAATAGCAGAATTTGCAAAGTTAGATCCTTGGGATCAATATGCAGAATTGATAAGAGAAACACTTCAAGCAGAATATTATGGTAATTATTATTGTAATGATTTGACACGTGATTTTTGGAAGCAAGATTATAATAGAAATGCTAAAAGAGGTGTAAAAAAAGCGATTGCCGGTGGTGTAAAAGTTGAGTTTGATTTTGAAGGAAAAACAATCTCACAATTTATTGAGCTATATAAAAATACTGAAAATAAGTTTAATACAAGTGATTATTATCGATTCACAAATGATGATATTAGAAAAGTATTTGATGTTTATAAAGAAGACGCTTTTTTAATAAATGCGGTTATGAATCATAATATTATTACCTCAGTATTAGTTATAATGGGACCTGAAATAGCTCATTACTTATTTTTAGGAAGTGATGCAAATCCAGAGTATTCCAAATTGCAGGCAAATTGCCTACTTACATATGAAACATCTTTATTTTGTCAAAAAAAGGGGAAAAAACTTTTGGATATGGGAGGAGGAAAATCTGGTGGAGGCATTGAGAGGTTTAAGCGTAACTTTATTAGTGATGACGGAGTCTGGAAATATTACGTACTGAAGAAAATTCATAATCCAGATATATATAATAGATTTGTAGCAAGAAAAAAGGAGATAAAAAATGATAAATTTTTCCCATTATATAGAGGCTAATATAGTACATTTGGGAATAGAATTTAATAATGATTTGTACATGTTAAGGGAGGATTTGATACCATATTCCTTTGGAGGAAATAAGGTGAGAAAAGGAATACTTTTTTTTGAGGATATCGATAATGGAGATTATGATTGCGTTGTTACATATGGAGGTAGCCATTCTAACCATTGCAGAGTGATTTCTAATATGGCATGGTCAAGAAATATGGATTGTTATATTATTGGACCAGATACAGTTAATGATATGACTTTTAACAGTAAGCTAGTTTCTTTTTTTGGAGCAAGGGTAAAAAATGTTCCTGTTGAGTGTGTTAAAGAATCAATAGATGAGTTGCTTCAACAACTGATTCAGGATGGGAAAAAACCATATTTTATTCCAGGTGGAGGGCATAGCATTATTGGAACTCAGGCATATGAGGAATGTTATGAACTAATCAAAAGGTATGAAAGAGAACACAATGTTTTTTTTGATTATGTTTTTTTCGCTTCTGGAACAGGAACAACACATGCAGGATTGGTATGTGGGCAGATAAAGAATAAAGATATTAGGAAAATAGTGGGCATCAGTATAGCGAGAAAAAATCCTAGGGGACGAGAAATTGTAATGGATAGTATAAAAGAATTTATGCCGACTATTGATCAGAAAAAAATCGAAGATAATACAATATTTATTGATCAATATATTGGTGATGGATATGGTAGTGACAATAAAGAAATAATTAGTATGATTAAACATATGATGCGCAAATATGGAGTGCCAATGGATACTACATATACAGGAAAAGCTATGTATGGGATGTGGGAATATTTAAAAGAAAATTATGTTTTAGGTAAAAATATATTATTTATTCATACTGGAGGAACTCCATTGTTTTTCAATGATTTAGATAAATGGTAAATTGAATTGTGAGGGATAGAAATGAACATTTTATTACTGAGTGTAGGTACGAGAAACAAAATTGTACAGTACTTTAAGAAAAGTTTGGGTAATGATGGAAAAGTTATTGTAACTGATATGAGTAGGTTAGCACCAGCAATATACGAAGCTGATAAATATTACATCGTTCCATCAATGAAAGCTTCTAATTATTTGGATGTTATATTAGATATTTGTGAAAAGGAAAAAGTGAGTGGAGTGCTTTCTCTTATTGATCCTGAATTGTCACTTTTGGCAGAGAATGTTAAAAAATTTAATGATGTTGGGGTACAAGTCATTGGTTCAAGTTATGAATTGTGCGAAATGTCATTGGATAAATATCAAATGTATAGTTGGTTAAAACAACATAAATATAATTGCGCGCGTTCATATATTTCAATAGAAGACTTTTCTAACGATGTTGAAAATGGAATAATTGCTTTCCCAGTTTTTGTAAAACCTGCAAGGGGAAGTGCTAGTATATCTATTTCAAAAGTTTATGATATGGAAACTCTTAAGTTACTTTTTAGACAAGAAGAGGGATTGATGATACAAGAGTATCTTGATGGACAAGAAATTGGTGCAGATGTTTATATTGATATGATTTCTGGAAAAGTTGTGTCTGTTTTTACTAAGAAAAAATTAAAAATGAGATCTGGGGAAACTGATAAGGCAGTTTCTTTTTATGATGAAAGTCTTAATTTGTTGATTTGTAGATTTGTAAATGAAGCTGGATATAGAGGACAGATTGATATTGATATTTTCTGTATCAATGGTATATATTATATTTCCGAAGTGAATCCGAGATTTGGTGGCGGCTATCCACATGCTTATGAGTGTGGAGCAAATCACATGGATTTAATTCGCAATAATCTTGGAGGAAATGAAAATGATGTTGTAAGAAAAAAATATGACGAAAATATTTATATGATGAAATATAATGAGGTATGTGTAAGAAAATATGAATAGATTATATATTTTAATTAGATCTATTTTGTATAGAAATGGAGAAAAAAGGGCAAATTTCTACAGAAAAAATGGCATTTATGGAAAAATTGGAGAAAAGGTTATGATACAAAGTTATCATATTCCATATAACCCGGAATGTGTTTTTATAGGATCAAATGTAAGAATGGCAAGTAATGTGACATTGATTACACATGATGTTGTACATAAGATGCTAAATAATATTCCAAAGTGGGGGGGAGATTTTGAAGAGAAGATTGGTTCAATTAATATTGGAGATAATGTTTTCATTGGGGCTAATACAACTATAATGTACGATGTTTCAATTGGTAATAATGTTATTATAGGTGCAGGAAGCATTGTGACTAAAGATATTCCAGATAATTCAGTGTGTGTTGGGTGTCCATGTAAAAGAATTGGATCTTTCGATGATTTTGTTAAGAAGAGAATGAAGAATGGAGAAAAGTAATGAAACCTTTAGTATCCGTCATTGTTCCTGTTTATAATGTGGAACGATATGTTCAGCAGTGTCTAGAATCACTGGTTAATCAAACTTTAAAAGAAATAGAAATAATCATTGTTAATGATGGAAGTACTGATGGAAGTGCAGAAATATGTAATAAATATGCAAAAATGGATTCTCGAATAGTGTATATAACTAAGGAAAATGGTGGATTATCTGAGGCTCGTAACGTAGGATTAAAATATGCTAGTGCAGATTATATTGGATTTGTTGATTCTGATGATTATGTGGACTTAGATTTCTTTAAAGTATTATATGATTTAACGCAGAAGAATAATGCAAAAATATCAGTTGGAGCTATAAGGAGAGTAGACGAGAATAATATTACATATAGAGAAGATAAGAGTAAAGAAGATACTATTTTTTCAACATATGATGCAATGAAATCTATGTTGACAGCAAAAGGAATTAGTAATGCAGTGTGGAATAAAATCTTTTATAAAGCATTGCTGAATGGAGAAGAATTCCCCGTGGGGAAGTTGTATGAGGATGAGTTTTTTACATATAGGATAATTGATAAAACTGATATAGTTTGTGTATCTTCAAGGGTAGCGTATAATTATAAAATAAACCCCAATAGCATTACCCATGGCATGTTTTCAGAAAGGGAGTTTGATCGTATCGACGCTTCATTAATAAGAATTGATTATTTAAAAAAGAGGTATCCGGCGTTAGTTAAAGATGCAAAAAAATACTTAGTTTGGGATTGCCTAATTATTTTATCTAAAATGGATAAGTATGATAAGAAATATGACGAAAAAGTATTGAAAAACATAAGAAATGGATTTTGGGATTATGTTTTTAGTTCGAGTTCGATTACAGGAAAGCTTTTTGTGATTATAGCAACTATTTCACCAAGACTGGCTGTGGTTCTTTACAGAATCATTAGAAAAAAATAGTTTTGTATGCTTAGGAGGAAAATATGAATCTCATATTTCTACTTGTTGTGCTGATATTTGTTATGCTACCTTTTGCATGGATGCCATATGTACTTGTTGCATATACAACTGTAAAAGAAAAGAATAAATTATGGATTTGTTGTCTAATGGCATTATATTATGGAATTGCTGCATATAGGTTTATTGATCCAGCAAGTGATCCGGATTTAGTAAGATATATAGATATTTTGAGACAATATGAGGGAAAAACATTAATAGAAAGTTTCAATTTAGTATATTCAAATTTGTTTTCTGTTGATATTTTGTTTTATTTTGTTGCAAAGATGAAAAATGTTCAAATACTTCCAGCATTTGCTACTTTTGTAGTTTATTATATTATATTTTATGTATTAGCAGACTATAGGATTAGAAAAGAGATTTCCACAAAGAATTTTATAGTATATTCGGTGTTTACATGTTCTTGTATCATCTATGCGGGAATTGTTAATGGTATTCGTTGGCCGTTATCATACTTTATATTCTTTTTTGCTTTGTATAGAGAAATGATACAAGAGAAAAAAAATTTTTTTACAATACTATTGTATGTAATTTCTGTTTTTTTTCATTTTTCAACATTAGCTTTTGTAATAATGAGATTAGCTCTAGTAGTTAAAAATAAAAAAATGGTAATCTTTGCCGGTATGTTTACAACTCTCATTCCTCAATTAATAATGACATATGCAGACAAGGTTTATGGATTGACCAGTAATAATATTATTCTTAGTAGTATTATTTACTTTATTTGGCGAGCTAAAGCTTACTTTGGTTGGTCAACAGATGAAGAGGGGTGGGCCAAACAGGTTAAAAATAGTGGATATTTTACTTTTGAAAATGCATTCTACTGGATTGTAGCGATCTTTTTTATCTTCATTATCTATAAGATGGCAAAACGAAATGAAAAATTTTTTAATAAGATTAATATTTTTATATTCTATACTTTAATGGTCACTATTGTATCCTTTTTTATGGCAGGACATGTTTATATAAGGTTTGTAACACCACTGGTGTTTATGTTTGCCATCATTTATTTTCAATTTATTAAACTATATGAAACTAATTCAATAGTAAAGGTGACTAATATATGCTTGATTGGATTTAGCCTGATTGGAACATTTGCAAATTTATATTATCTGGGAATGATGATGAAGCTGGGAGACTATTTTTCAGATGTATTTTCGTATGGATTGCTGCGGTATTGTTTGGAAAATCTTTTTGTGGGTTTTAAATAATTGAAATCAAATTAGATAGAGGAGAAAACAAGTGATAAAGATAGGATTGGTTACGTTTTTTAAATCATGCAATTATGGAGTATGGCTTCAGGCATATGCAACACAACAATTTTTATTAAATTTAGGTTATGATGTTGAAATTATCAATTATTGTAATGAGTTTGAAAATGCTAAATTGAAGTATGCTTATAAAGAAGGGAACTCAAAGTTTGGATATATTACATCCTTTTTAAAATCATTTTTGTTTGGAAAGGTAAGGTATTATAATAAAGGGTTTAAAAGGAATATAAATAAATATTATAGGCTATCAAAAGAGTATTCTTCTATCAAAGATATGGAAAATTTGGAGTATGATGTATTAATAGTAGGAAGTGATCAAGTATGGAATCCTTTGATAACAAACGGATTAGAGGATGTATTTTTATTGAATTTTGGAGGGAAAAAAAAGAAGATTTCTTTTGCTTCAAGTATGGGGAGTTCTAGTCCTGAGGGAGATGAAGAAAGGAAACTTTTGAATGCATTAAACGACTTTTCAAGTATAAGTGTAAGAGAAGAATTTGCAAAAGAATACTTGGAGAACAGAATCCAAAAAGATATTAAGGTTGTGTTGGATCCGACATTTATGCTTGATAGAAACTATTGGGTATGTCATTTGGCGGAGAAATCAAAATATTATACTTGTGAAGAAAAATATATATTAACTTATTTTATTTCTTATGAGAAGTATAAGGAGGAATGTGTTCAATACGTAGAGGATTACGCTAAAAAGATGAATTTACCAGTGTATTCAATCCAGTTTAGCAGATATTTCTCAAAAGGTAACCACAAAAAAATATTAGGAGCATCTATTAGTGATTTTGTTGCTTTAATGATGAATGCAGATTTGGTGATAACTGATTCATTTCATGGAACTGCAATGTCTATAAACATGAATAAATCATTTGTTGTTTGGAATAATTCAAACAATCCAGCTCGTATTATTAATCTATTGGATAAACTAGATTTGTCATCAAGAATAAAAATGAATCCTAATGATTATAGTGTGGTAGATTTTAGTTTGATTAATAAAAAGATTGATGAGTTAAGAAGTGATGCAATTACTTGGCTGAAGAAGAGTATAGATGAGTAGTGTGTAAGACTCTGATGAATGTCATATATAGTTGGTAATTGCTGAAGCGATAAGTAATTATGCTAGATATAATTATGGGAAAAGATTTGTAAATGGTATCGAATGACGAAAGGGAAAACAATCGTGAGTAGAGAAAAGAGTTTGGTCAAAAATACTGCGATTTTAGCCATTGGACAATTGAGTTCGAAAATTTTTACATTTTTACTGCTACCAGTTTATACATCAATGTTAACGACAGAAGATTTCGGTACTATTGATGCATTATTAACAATTATTAATTTGGTCTTGTATTTTGTTACACTTCAGATTGAGAATGCGGTATTTAGATTTGTAATTGAAAATAGAAACAATATAAAAAGCCAATTTAGTTATATTGCAGGTGGTCTTGTTGTGATGCTACTAATGAGTCTGCTAGCAACAGTTATAGCTATAATAATTGGTAAAATATGGACTATTCCATATATTGGATTTTTGGTGCTGGCACTTTGGGCGCAATCAGGATATCTTTTTGTTTCAAATTTGGCTCGTGGATTAGGCAATAACGTAGATTATTCAATTGCAAGTTTTTTTGTAACGGTATCATCACTTGTTATTAATATTGTTTTGATTGTGGGATTGGGGCATGGAGCCTCGTCTGTCCTTGTTGCATTAATTTGCTCTAATATAATAGGAATGATGTACCTGTTTTTAAAATTAAGATTTTGGAAATTGATTAGGTTAAGAGCGTTTGATAGAAGAAAGACAAAAGAGATGCTCAACTATTCATTACCACTTATCCCGAATGCAATATCATGGTGGATAGCAAATTCGTCAGATAGATTGTTGATAATCTATTTTCTGGGAACGTCCTTTAATGGAATATACGCAGCGGCAAACAAAATTCCGGCTATTTATAATACGATTTTTTCTGTTTTCAATACTGCATGGACCGAGTCAGTTTCATTATCTATAAATGATGAAGATCGTAATGAGTATATTAATTCAATGATTAATAGAGGATTTAAATTATTTGCTTTTTTGAATATGAGCATAATTATATGCGTCAGTATTTTCTTTAAATGGTTAATAGGGAGTAATTATGTTCAATCATATAACCATATTTTTATCCTTTTGATTGCAATATTTGTAAATTCGATGTGTTCTTTATATGGCGGAGTGTTAAGTGGATTAAAAAATACAAAAGTAATAGGATGGACAACGGTTGTTGGATCAGTAGTGAATGCCGTGATTAATATTATGTTTATTAGGTATATAGGATTGTATGCAGCCTCAATATCTACATTGATAGCATATATTGTGATTTATATATTTAGAATTATCAAGTTAAAGAAGGAAATTTCTATAAAGTTAGAAAGAAATTTTTTGCTGCAATGTTGTTTAACGCTTCTGATAGTGAGTATAGGCTATTTCTATAAAAATATTGGCTTAAATATTGTAATTTTCTGTTTTTTGATAATATGGGGTAGTTATCACAATAAGAGCATAATATTACCGATGTGGTATAAAATTAAAAAAAGTGTAATATATTTCATTAATTGTAATAATTGAGATGCGCTTTTGTAAAATATATGATGAAGTATGTATCCTATAATATAGAGAATTATGTAGAAAAACTTTATATTATAAAAATTGTGGAGGAAATATATATGAGAAGAAGGATTGCAAATGATAAGACATGTACAGCTTGTAATGCGTGCATTGGTATATGTCCGGTTGGGTGCATTTCATATGAGTATGAACTTGATATGGCTTATTCGTTTGCAAGTTGTGACACAGAGAAATGTATAAAGTGTGGATTATGTTATAAAACGTGTCCACAATTAGTAAGCTTTAATGGTAAGATATCAGAGAGATGTTTTGTGGCATGGTCAACAGACAGTAATATAAGAGAATCAAGTGCATCAGGAGGGGTATGTGCAGAGTTATATAGAAGCTTCTGCGAAGAAAATAAATGGATTGCTGGTGTAAGGATGACTGATGAAAATGATGCCAAATTTTTTATTACATCAGATTTTAATGATGTTTCGTTATTCCAGAATTCAAAATATGTCTATAGTGATACATCCAATACGTATTCCGGCATATTTGAAATATTAAAAAGGGGAGAAGAGGCATTGTTTATAGGGTTACCTTGTCAGGTCGCAGGCTTGTATAGGTTTTTGAAAACAAAAAAGCAAAATTTAGATAAATTGTTATGTGTTGATTTAGTGTGTCATGGGGTTACACCAAGTGCATTCTGGCATGAATACATTGATAATATTCAAACACATTGTTCAAGTAAGATCGCATCTGTCTCTTTTAGAACGCCCGTTATGGGAACTGACAATTTCGTATTATCGGTAAGTGATTCTGATCAAAATATAATGTATAAGAAAACTGTTAAATCTAATGATCCATATCAAGTAGGATATCACTATGGTATTTCATATAGAGAGAATTGTTATGACTGCAAATATGCTAGGAAAGAGCGTGTGGGAGACTTAACCCTAGCAGATTTCTTTGGAGTGGGACTGGTTGAGAATTTTGAGTTTGAAAAGAAAAATGTTTCGTGTGTATTAGTTAATACAAATAAAGGGCTAGAGGTTTTACAGAGATTAAAAGAAAAGGGAATGCTGGAAATATTTGAGAGACCTATAGAGGAAGAGTATCAGTTTGAAAAACAATTGAATGAACCGACTGCAAGAACAAAATATAGAGATGCATTTATTGCTGAATACAAAAAAACAAGCGATTTCACAAATTCAATGAATAAAGTTATTAAGCCTATTGTATGGAAAAATAGATTAAAGCAGGTGATCAGATATAACGAGTTTCGCACTATAATTGGTAGATGCTTGAGTCGAGAATCAAAAAGAAAAATAAAGTCATTACTAAAACGAAATAGTTGATTATTGAGAGCAACTAATAGTATTAGGTGGTATAAGGCAATGCCATTAAGCCAACTGTTTGAACCCAAATTGCGCAAGTCCTCAATTGCAAATATCGAATATCACGGCAAAGTAAAACCTTGTATTGTTGCAGAGTTGAGCTACTTTTGATATATATTTGCACATTGAAAAAATAAGATTTCTTAAAATTACTTGGACAAATTTTATGGACATGTAGACCTATGGAAAAACTCATAGATGAATGTTAAATCCGTATCATTCATGTGCTTTGGAATCTCGGTGAGCAGTAACTTGAAGTATTGATAAACATTCAGAAAAATGACATTAGCAATTTGAACGAGAAGATAGATTATTGCACCAATGCCATTAAGCTGGCTGTTCGATGAGTGTTCGGCTGGCGCATATTGTATGTAAGTACTCAAACATGAGTACCATAAAATAAAAGAAACCGCCATTTTACTGGCGATTCCCATATATTTGATCTTTGATAGTTAAATTATTTTTTCTTTATGATGCGGCACTTCTTCTGGATCACTTTGGACCAGGGAAGAAGATCTGCGAGGAAAGCACGATCGGTGTCATCCTGATGGGCAGCCAGTTCTGTGAGTACATACTCCAGATAATCATAAACCCGGAGACCGTTGACTTTGGCGGTCTCCACCAGACTGTACATGATGGCACTGGCCTCGGCACCACGGATGGAATCCACATTGACCCAGTTCTTACGACCGACAGTGAAAGGGCGGATGGCGCGCTCAGCCGTGTTGTTGTCCATGGGAACATCACTGTTATGCAGAAAGACACGGAGATACGTTTCCTGATTCAGACTGTACTGCAGGGCTTTGTATGTGTTGCTACCGACTGGAACGGTCTGCATGGATCAGGTCAGAAGCCGGTGGAGTTCCTCATAGAGGATGTTCAGGTGGATCTCTGCGGCGCGCATCATCCAGTTGGACATGGTGCTCATCCACAAGGAAAGTCTGGGGGATGATGGACAGACGCTTATTGCATCTGATCCGCCTGTTCGGTCTTACGGCCGAAGGAACGCTGGTTCATGAGGGCAATCTGCTCTGTGAGGAATTCCAGCTGGGAAGTGATGGTGTTAAGCTGCAGCTGCAGGCCTTTGATGATGGTGATAAGGACATGCTTGTCCATCCGGTTAAGCTGTTCATCGGTAAGAGAGGAAAAATCTGTCATGTCACACCTCGTTTCTGTAGGAGATGATTATAACAGAAATCCAGCAGACATGCCACTTTCAGGCATCAGGGTATGGAGATCGTGTTTGTAATACCCAAATCGTGCGATTCGCGCGACTCGTGCAATACACCGGGAACAGGTGGAGTGATGGGAACGATGTCGTGAAGTGCAGACTCGACGTAATTCTCTTTGAGGCGGTGCTTCCAGTAGTTGTAGGTATGGATGGTGTAGCCGTTCTGATCGCACCACTGCTTTACGGTGAGACCGCTCTTGGCCTGTTCCTTACAGAGCACAGCCCACTGGTCGAGTTTGATCTGCTGCAGTTGTTTTGTAGTGTTCATGAGATCCTGATATAAGACGCAAAGATATGCGAATATTTGGAGCAATTATCTCATGAATATGGTATCATGGTAAGGTACTCATAATAGAGTGTTTACGTATATTAAATTGGACTTGCATCATCCATGTGTTTTGGAATCTTGGTGAGCAGTAACTCGAATGAATATTACGGT
>ENA-ORKV01001350-ORKV01001350.1-human-gut-metagenome-genome-assembly--contig:-NODE-1350-length-18860-cov-2.247245_pt1 | contig 18860 bp, 10 predicted proteins | sample MGYA00243058_ERZ508805 | MGnify/ENA primary metagenome ERZ508805 (study PRJEB26277, sample SAMN04329770) | human gut metagenome | biome: human-associated habitat | host: Homo sapiens | place: USA... | reverse complement strand
GACATCCCCGATTATATCAGCACTCGGATCCATATAACAATTTCCTTTTTTTATAACAGGCATAATTCTACTTCCCTTTCCATTCTTTATTTAGCCAGGCGGATATTCACAATCCACTTAAAGCCATATAGTTATTGAATACACTTAATAGCCGGCAAAGTGTTTATTTCACTTCTAAAATATATCTATCATAGACAATTATAACAAAAAAACATAATCACCTCAAATACAAAGTATCTTTTATTTGTTAAAAATCTCCTTTACCACATTGTAAGCAAGTTTTTTTCTACGAAATTCATCAACAATCCCCTTATTGTTCATTGTTCTTGGTCTTATGCCAAACCACTCATCACTTATCCTTATATCACAGAACTGCCAGATATAAACACCAATACAGTCTTTATAACCTAATACCGCCGTAAGCTGTTTTCTAAGTGCTTCTGCCTGATACTCCTCCGTCCATTTTGAATCATAATTGTTTCTATAGCCGTAAAGACCTCCTGCTCCTATCTCCGTTATCATAAATGGTTTTCCCACACCTTTAGTTTCATTTTGCACCCATTTATAAAGGTCATCGAGATATTCATCCGGCTCAGTGTCATGATACCACAGAGGATAAATATTATATGAAACCACATCCGGCAGCTCAAAGCATATGTCCGTCTTAACTTTACAGCTTGCAAATGAACACGGTCTTGATGTATCAAGTTTTCTTATTATGTCAAACTGCTTTTTATAACACTCTTTTCCATACTCCGTGTCACTCGCACACTCATTTAATATCCCCCATATATAAATTGACGGATGATTATAATGTGCCGGTATCATCTCCTCTATCACCTTTTCTGCCTGCGGTTCAAAGTTAGGATTTCTCATGTTCTCCTCACTAAGACCTCTCGCATGATTTTCCTCCCACACAAGTATTCCCTGCTCGTCACATATATCAAGAAAAATCTCATCATTTGGATAATGTGATGTCCTTATCGAATTTGCACCCATATCCTTTACAAGCTCAATATCTGCCGCAATAGCCGCAAATGGGAGTGCACACCCAAACTGTGGATGATCCTCATGACGGCAGACACCTTTTATCCTTATTTTCTCCCCGTTTAAAAGTATTTCTTTTCCCGATACTTTTATCTCCCTGAACCCAAATCTGTCAATAAGGTCATCAAACGCCTTTTCATTTCTTAAAAGTTTAACCTCAATATAATAAAGTTCAGGTGTTTCCTGTGTCCATTCATTTATGTTATCAAATTCCATTTCTGCCTTAACAATATTATTTTTTTCTACATCAATATTTTTTAATATTAAATTTTCTCCTGCCACTTTTACCAAAACATCCACGCTTCTGTTTTCAGAATTTTTTATATCATTCTCTCCATCTGACACACATCTGTTATTTTCACTAATATTTTCTGTCTCATTTATTTTAAAACAATCTTTATCTCCATATTTATTACCCTTTGTATTTTCAAGATAAATTTCAATCTTTGCTTTCCATTTTCCGTCTGCTTTGTAAGGTGTAACATGAACATTTCTAATATAAACATCTGATATTTGCTCAAGCACTACAGGGCGGCTCACTCCACCATATGACATATAATCATTTGGTATATGTAATGCACTTTTTTCGCTGAATCTGTTATCGGCTCTTACTGTCAGCGTGTGCTCGCCATATGAAAGATTAGTGCACACGGCATCAAATATCGTATATGCATTATAATGTTTTGCAATCTTCCTTCCGTCAAGCCATACTTCTGCTGTGTGGCTTATCCCCTTAAATTCAAGCCTTATATTTCCACCAGTTTTAAATGTCGTGGTATATTCTCCCTCTCCACGATACCCTGCAAACTTCGGATGACTCTCCCAGCAGCAAGGCGTTGCAACCTTAAAATGTTCACCTGCATATTTGCCCACGCAAGGAGAAAAATCCCAATATTTTCCCGTTAATTCCTGCTGTTTTCTAATATTATGTGTATTAAATGTCCTTACCATATCAATCTGCCGCCTTTCTTTGTTAATGCACTCTCTTTATCTTCTCAAAACGAAGATAAAGAGAATATATGTTTTAATAACCATTTGCAAAACTCTCATTATCCTCAATTAAATTGCATAGATAGTAACAGTTCAGCCATAAAAAGGTAATTGGCAATACAATGAGCTTGTTCATTGTATTGTTAAGTACCTTTTTATGGTAGAACTGTTACCATAGATATAACAATATAATGTTATTTTATTGACGCTATTGTTTCAATGGATTATACTAACAAAAAATTGATATATTCTCATATATCATTTTTTATAATCAGATAAACACAATAATATTTTATACAGCCAGATTTGAATTTTATATATTTTAGGTTATTGCAAAACTATCATAACCCGCAATTAACATAACATATAGCCGGTTTCTCCATTATCTATTTCATATATTTTAACGAAAGGACAACAGATAATACATATGATAAACATATTAAAAATAGGCGAAAACGCCACCCATGACTCCACTTTTATCGTGGACAGACCACTCGGACATCCCGCCTACCTTTTACTTTTAATAAAAATGCTCTTTATACAGGAACTGGCGATAAAGCAGATACAATAGATGGACCTGGAGTATATTTAGGTTCAGAAGGTTTGGGTGTAGCCAGTGGAAAATTTAAAGCTGATAAAGATGGTAATATAAGTTTAATTGGAGCTATCACTGGTACAAAATGGAGTGTTAATAGTGCTGGTAAAGCAACTTTTAATAATATAGATGCTACGGGAGGATTTATTGCTGGATGGACAATCGGAGATGGATTCCTTCAAAATGGTAATACAAAATTAAGCGCATCTGGTTTAGATTTTTCTGGAGGTCATTTACATGCGAATGAACTTAAATTTGGAGGCGTAACACTAACAAATTCAAAATTAAGTATGGGTGGCGGTGTTGAATTAAGCTCAGCAAAACTAACCATGGGTAGTGGCGTAGAATTAAGTGCTTCAGGTTTACATGCTGGTAATAATGTGTCTTTAACTTCAACAGGTTTAACAATTAGTGGAGCAACATTAAGTGCCGGCGTAGGTGGAGGACTTTTAACTGGAGGAAGTTTTTTTGTAGGAAATAATTTATATGTTTCAGGCGGAGCACAAATCGATGGAACTTTAATGGTAGGTAAAAAAGCTCTTGGAGATTTAGCTTTTGAAAATTCAGTTAAAAAAAAAGTTAATGTGACTTTAACTAAAGAAGTTTCTTATGCAGGTCAATCAACTTCTTGTTCTACAACAGTTCATATTAGTTGGAGTGTAAATGATAAAAATGAATTACAAGGTGGTCCATGGGTAAATAGTAGTGCAGGAAATAGAGGCTTTGATGCAGTTGTAACGGCTACAGGAACTTCACCAGGGGGGTCTAAAACTGTAACTATTACAGCAACTGGCGCAGAAGTTGAAATTAGTCCAAAAGATAAAGGAACTGCAAATTTATCCAATGGTAGTTTTTCAAGTGTTACTCTTTCTTAAAGAAGAATATATATAGATAAAAAGGAGAATATATTATGGCAACAAAAAATATTACTTTAACAAATTTAGAAATTTATACAACTGCTCAAGCTTTAATGGAGAATATCACAACTGATATAAATCTTCCAGTTAAAGTTGGTTTTTATATTCAGAAGAATATGAAGAAAATGACCGAACTCGCTCAGGAAATTGAAAAGTCTCGTATGGAGATTTTTGATAAATACGGTGAGAAAGATGAAGAAAATAATCAGTATAAATTCGATAAGAGTGTTCAAGAGCAAGTTCAGAAAGAACTTAATGATTTATTTGATTTAACACAGGATGTTAAAACAAATATGTTAGAACTTGATTGGTTTGATGATATTGACTTAAATGCAAATCAGATTGCTGCAATTTCTTACATGATTACAGACGATGAGGATGAAGTAGAGGAGTAATAAAAAATGGCTAAATTGTACCCACCAAACATTAATGGGACAATTCCAGCTTTTTGTAATGATAATGGGACTGTTCTTATAACAGTCCCATTTTCTATGAATAAAGCAGTTTCCAAAAGTGAAGTTGGAGGTTTTGCTTTAAAAATAAAAACTGTAAGTGGAGTTGTAAAAGGTGCTATAAAAACTACAAATAGCAATACATCTTCTTACGATATGGAAGAAGATTATTATGCAACATTTGATGCAAGCTTTTTAGATTTTTCAGTGGGGCAATATTATAAATTTCAACTTGCTTATATAGGAAAAGATGGAATTGTTGGTTATTATTCTACAGTAGGAGTTGCTAAATATACAACAGCTCCCGCAATACAAATTAGTGGACTTAAATTCGGTAGAATTAATTCACATAATTATTTTTATACAGGTGTATATAGTCAAAAAGGTGGAGACACTACAGAAAAATTATATAGTAGTAGGTTTAGACTGTACGATTATGAGAAAAATGTTATTCAAGATACTGGAGAAATCATTCATAATACTTCATTAGATGATTTAAGTTATGAAGCACATGATACTTTCTCTGTGCCGCAAGACCTTGAATTAGATAAAACATATTTTTTAAAATATTCAATCAAATCTGTAAATGGCTTAACCGCAAACACACCTTTTTATAGAATTATGCAACGTCGTTCAGTTAGTCCAGAAATTAAAACTAATTTAGTTGCAACTTTAATGCCAGATGAAGGTTATATTAAAATAACCCTTGATGATAAATATGATTCAGTAATATCAGGAGCATTTGTAGTATCTCGTTCAAGTAGTTTAAATGGTTACGCTTGGGAAGAATTTAAACGTTTTGATTTACAAGCTGTACCACCAGAAAAATGGTCTCTTTTGGATTGCACTATTGAGCAAGGCGCAACATATAGATATTCTTTACAACAATACAATTCTAATGGAATTTATTCAGATAGAATTATTTCAAATAGTGTTCCAGTTGATTTTGAAGATATGTTTTTATATGATGGAGAACGTCAGCTTAATATTCGTTTTAATCCAAAAGTAGCTACATATAAAAAAGATTTACTTGAATCAAAAATGGATACAATTGGAAGTAAATATCCTTTTATATCAAGAAATGGAAATGTAGATTATAAAGAATTTTCTATCTCTGGACTTATTTCTTATCAGATGGATAATGTGGAATTATTTATGAAGAAAGAAGAATTGGGTGATTTAAAGCCAGAAGATATGAATGCTAATCTGACCAAAGAGAATATAACTGCGGAACGTCTATTCAAAAATAAGGTATTAGATTGGTTAAATAATGGAAAACCGAAAATCTTTCGGTCTCCTGCTGAGGGCAATTATATTGTACGATTAATGAATGTTTCACTTAGTCCGCAAGATGGATTGAGTAGAATGTTACATACTTTTTCATGTATCGCATATGAAATAGCAGAATTTAATATTACTAATTTAAGACATTATGGATTAGTAGATGCAAATGAGGATACTGCAATGCAGACAAGATGGAAAACAATTGTTCTTAGAGATGCGGGTGATGAAACCAAGCCTAAACCGCAATTACTTTCTTATCCAGCTTATTCAATCTCATTTACAGAGATGACTCCTGGAAGTAAAGTATATATTGATGGACAAAGTTTTGTTATTGGTGCTACTGGTTCTTATTATGCAGAATTTCCTGACCGTCCTATTAGAAATGTTCGTTTTGATTGGACTCAAGATATGAATGGTTTATTTACATATAGTTATAAGACAAGATCTATTACTATTTTTGGAACCATTAAAGATGTTCAAATTGTCGATGTTCCAGTTAGACAATTCATTGGAGAAAGATATAAACAACAGAAATTGGTTGATAAATATGGTCAGCTTTATACTACTAAAGATATTCTTGAGTTAATTGAAGATATTAAAACAGAAGTGCTAAACACTTATTCATTAAAACTTCAAAGAAGAGATTTACGAGATATATATGTAGATGTTGAATATACTGAACCGCAAGAAGGTCAAGAAGAAAATAAGTTTGTTCCAGATGCTTCACTTAAATATTATAATGATATGTATTGTACAGGAGCTCCTATTGATTTAGCAACATTAGACCCATGGGCAATATATTATATCCGTTACAGAAGAGGACATGTCGCAAAGAAATTTCCAAATGAAGGTTATTATGTAGAAGCAAATAATGATACGTTTGCTCCATATACTGGATATGCAATAGATGGAGATTTAAAAGATTTCTTTGTTATTGGATATGATACTTTTACTGCTATTATTGATGATGAAGAAGTCAATGTATTTGACGAAATAATGCCTATTGATATTCAAGATAGTTCTTTTATAAAAAGTTTAACAATAAATAGAGGAGTTATTGCTTATATCAGTTATTCAAAGCAAGATATAACTTATACTTTTGAAGAGACTGGTAGTAAAGACCTAATAAAGGCAAAATTGGATTATCAAACAGCTGAATCAAAGCTTTTGGAGGAGTATAAGAACCATAATAATACAAGAGATAGTATAGTTCAAGCTAAAGCACAAAGAGATTTAGCATATCAAAAATTTTTAATCCTTTTAAATAAAACAATTACAGAGTATAAGGAGGCGAATGGTATCATATCATGAAAGATCCTTTATTAAACAAAGATTTTTTAAAACAACTCGATGAACAGAGTACACGAGAAATTTACGCTAAGGTTATAGCTTTAGATTTTGATGAAAATCCAATAGAGGAGATTACTGGTAGAATAACGCAGGGTTCCATTTCAGTAAATGGGACTTCTGCGGTTCGCCGCACATGCTCCATGACAATGGTAGCCAGTGAGCTTAATATTCATAATTACTATTGGGGATTAAATACAAAATTTGAATTAAAAGTTGGCGTTAAAAACACAATAGATACGATTAATTATCCAGAGATAATTTGGTTTCCAGAAGGGCATTATGTAATATCAACTTTTAGCACATCTCAATCTACCAGTTCATATACTATTTCATTACAAGGTAAAGATAAAATGTGTATGTTGAATGGAGATGTTGGTGGCGCAATTACCGCATTATCAGTTGATTTTGGTAAATATGATACCATCGCCGCAGATGGTACAATCACTACAGATGATTATTTAATTAAAGATATTATTCGTGAAGCAGTTCATGAATACGCAAAAGAGCCTTTTGAGAATATTATTATTAATGACCTTGATGATATAGGCATTGAGCTTATGGAATCTCGTCAAAAGGATCCTTTCTATCTTTTAATGAATTTAGATATGGACGTTGTAAATCAACTTTTCTTTTCTCCAACGCAAAGTGGGTTTTATGAATATGATACTATGAAACCAATTAAAAATTTTGAAGATGGTAAATTTAAGTTCGATCAAAGAATTTTTATTGATATGGGAAATAGTATTGAACCTACTTATATTAGAACTGAAAATAGTGATACAAGATATTCTGTTATAAAAGTTCAATATGGGGATGTGGTTGGATATAAACCAACTGATTTAACGTATGCGGGCGACCTTATTTTAGATGTTGGAAGTTCAGTTACGCAGATGCTTGATAAGTTAGTATCTATGTTAGGAGAGTTTGAATATTTTTACAACATTGATGGACAATTTGTTTTTCAAAAGAAAAAGACTTATGTTCAAACATCTTGGAATAATATTATGAAGAATACAACCAGCGATGTTTATGTAGAGAATGCCGCAAACACATCTTCTGCAACATACTATTTTGAAAATGCAAATATAGTAACATCTTTTAGTAATGCTCCAGATTTATCAAATCTTAAAAATGATTTCTCAGTTTGGGGACAAAGAACGTCTGCCAGTGGAGCAGAGATACCAGTGCATTTACGATATGCAATAGATAAAAAACCTTTATATTATAAAACATATGAGGGAGAAGTATTCTTTACAGATAAATATTATACTAAATTAAAAGAAGATATAAAAAGTTTAACTACTGAGGAAGATTATGAGAAGCTTGAAAATTATAAATTCAAATATCCAACACCTGTTGGTTTAACTCAGCCAGAAAAGACTATTGAAGGTTGGACTCCTGGATGGTGGGATATTAGAGATTGGCATGATTATTATAAACTTGTTACAGGAGTTGAACCTTCTGGAACAATGAAGTGGTATTCTCGAAATGACGAATCTGGATGTATTAAAGAAAGTTCATTAAATGAATATTGTAAAGCTCATAATTTTTCAACCTTTACAGATGATGAAAATTGCGTTTGGTTAATTGTTATAAAGAAAACTGAGATTGATACTATTCATGGTTCAGGAAAACCAAACCCAGATATTTTAAAAGAATGTCAGTATCATGAATCATATGATAATGGCAAAGGAAAAATTATAACAGAGTTGGTTCAACCTGTTATAAAAAAGAACTTTATGTATCCATATGCAGCTTGTTCTGATACTCATACTTTTTTACATTTTTTAAAAGAGAATGTTGAGAATGGAGAAAATGTATATTTTTACAATCCAAGATTTTATTTTAATGAGCATGATATGGGAGATGAATTAACAGAACTAAAAAAAGAGCAATTATCTATTGATAATAAAGATGAAAAATATCATAAAGTTGATTGGCGTGAACTAATTTATCAAATGTCAAAAGATTATAAAAGACATATGCATGATGATGATTTTTATGTAAAGATAAGCCAAAATAATAACAAGTATTATCCTGATGGATATACAGGATATGAACAATATTATACCGACATGGATGGTTTTTGGAGACAGCTATATGACCCATTCTATACAGGTTCATATAAAATTGCTTATACAACTAAAACAAAATATGATGAAAAGCCAGAGTCATATTATTATTATGTACGTTGTGACCAAAAGGTTAATTATGTAGTAGGTAGACAATATTATACCCAATCATTATCTGGTGAATATACAGCACTTAATTCTTTAAGTGAAGTTGTATATAAAAAATCTCCAAAAGATTATTATTATATTCATCAATGCAAAAAGGGAGAAGCTTATATTCCTAAAAAGCAATATTATCAAAAGTATGATGATGAATATGATAAAACAACATATTGGAATAATGGAATTAAAGAATCTCCAGAGGCATTAAATTTTTGGTTTGATTTTTTAGATTCTGAGGGTGAATTAAGTCAATATTCCGTTAAGAATGTTGGAACTCGGCCAAAAGCTGAAAATAATTCTGATGTTAAAGCTATCTATTTTAGAGAAACTCCTAATATTATTTATGTAGATGAAAATAGTATTGAGTACACTAAAATAAATATTACAGAAGATATGTTTTATGAAGACGGAGCTTATTATTATATTAGTGATGGCTCTGGTGGTTATACTTTAGCTTTAGACTGGAATCCTAAACAAACTTATTATATAAGTTCATTAGATGCACAAAGAGCTTTAAAACCAGGATATAGTTTCCTTCAAATACCTTCTCAATCCAGTAATATTTTTAAATTTAGTTCTCAAGGAAAATCTGCAAAAGATGAGTTAGACAATTTATTATATAATTATTCTTACTGCACAGAAACAATTTCAATGACGACATTACCAATTTATTATTTACAACCAAATACTCGTATATTTGTTAGAGATGATAATAGTGGTATTTGCGGTGAATATATTGTTTCAAGTTTCACTATTCCATTAACTTACAATGGAACAATGAACATAAATGCAACAAAAGCAGTTGAGAATTTATTTTAAGAGTAAGGGAGATAAAAAATGGCAAATAAAGTTAAACAATTTCGTTTCTACAATGATGCGGAAGCTGGAAAAGGTGATGCAAGTAATAACTCCCCAAAAACTGCAGAAAAGGTACAATTTGTTGATGGTACAATTTTCGCAGATTGTTTTCCTATTTCTCAATTAGGTATTCAAGCATTGCCTGGAACAAGATTCTTATTAAATAATGCGCCTGAGACAGATTATATTTTAATTGGACAAACAGGAATTTTTGAACTTGATTTAAACAATCAAACTGAAATTACAAGTATTAAATTTGATGCGGCGTCAATGGAAAAAATTAATGCAGTAACAAACGCAGTATTAATTGTAGATCTTATTTATGATGATGGGGAGGATTAATATATGGGATTTTATGGTAATATAACAAATACTACTCGTACACAGTTCTCATTTGATGCCACTTATCCAAGTAGATATGAAATGGACACGCAAGTCGCTAATGATGGAGTGTATGTAGGTAGATATGTATTAGTTGAATATGATAAAGATATTAAAGGTAGTTTATCTGGTCTTCCTCAAGTTTATAAAATTACAACAGATGGGTTAAATAAAGATTTTGCTTTATCAATTTCTGCTGATTTTATTGTTAACGAAAAAGTGGATGGAGAAGAAAACAAAGTTAATCCAACTATTATTCGATGTATTACTGATGAGGATAGAAAAAATATTGCTGATGGTACATTGAAATATACAGATAATTTAATCGAAAAAGGAACTGTTCTTCGAGTACCAGGCAAATTAAATGATGATGGAAAACCTATTTATAATTTAGTTGCAAATAGTGGAACTCATACTGATCCATCGAATCCATCAAACTTTTTATATGATGAATATTGGGTTGCGACTGGAAATGAGCAATTTGTAATTACGATGATGACTGAAGATGAGCAAGGCCGCCCTGTAAAACAATATACTACTTTTACAGGAGCTTTATGGGAGTCTTTAGGAGATTCATCTCAAGATAGTTTTACTCTTAATTTCACCAGAGATAAACAATATTATAAGACAAGCAGAGGTTATGATTCAACCGTTTGGCAAAAAGTATTAGACAAAGGCTATGAAAAATATGTAATGGTAGCTGAGTTAAATACTATTGTACCAACATTTGACATTACCGCAGATGCGCCTACTATTGTTCCATTGAGACCTCACTTTGATGTAGATAGTACAAATGTATATTATAAACTTCATTGGCAACCAACTTGGGGACTTAGAATAAGATCAAGTGAGCCAGATACACAAGTACCTCAATATGATACTGAAGGAAAGCCTATAGCCGCAACTATTTTATCTTCAAATAAGAGAGTTGAGTATCCTTCAGATGAAAATACTCATTGGACAAGAACAGAGTTTGATAAAACTACTAATTCTAAAAAGGTTCTTTATGCTAAGTATAATGAAACTGGTGGAATTGATTGGGTTGAGAAAGCCCCAGAAGAAGACCCACCTGTTCTTAATGCAGCTATATATTATAATAGAGATGGATTTGATCCTGACGTAGTATCTAAAAGCTGGGATAGAAAATATTTACATCAGCTTGGACTTCCAGGTAGAAGAGACCCGGCAGTCGATCCAGATGTTTCTTCTTCAGAAGATACAGGTTTTGTTGCTGAAGGTATTACAATTGCTCCTACTGGATTAAGTGGTAATACTTATGCAAACCATAATGGTGTTGCTACACCAGAAGTAGATACTCAAGAGCTTTCTATTATGTTACCATCTATTGGAGATGCCATTTCAGACGTTTGGGATTTAGTTTATGGTGGTAGAAAAACAAATGAAGCTATTCAAAAAACTCAAAAGAGAAATCCAGATGTCGAATGGTATGATGCAAGAGCTGTTCAAGATAGAACTGGATTGCGTTTAGTTAAAGATGGTTTTACTTATAAAATGAAGAGTGGTGAAACATTAGGCTGTCCAAGAAACTATTATAATACAGCTAATGTAAATACTATAGCAGGTTGTATCAATTCTGTACATGATTTAATGGGTATGATTATCCAACCATATAACACTTTTGATGCAATGAAACAGAATATTAATAATAACGATGATGACACAATTTATTTCGATGTAAGTAATGATAAATATTATCGTCGTGATATGAAATATACTTATACACCACTTGCCGCAAGTGCTTATACATATGAGAGAATTGATTTATCTGAAGGCGAATTTAAACCTGATTTATATTATGTTAAAAATGGAAGTAAATATGATGTCGCTTCTGGAAAATATAATAAAGATTTGGAATATTATGTAAGAAAGCTTAGTGCTTCAGAAGGATATGAACAAGTAAAAGTTCAGCCATTTGATGGTAGCAAATATTACTATATAAATGAATTAACAAATGGCGGTAAAGATTTTATTTCAGAACCTACTTATCATAGAGATAAAACTTATTATACCATGGATTCTGACAGAATTGATAGAACTCGTATAGATTTAGGAGATAACTTTCAAGGTTATACTTATTATCAATATATGACTGATACCAATACTAATAAATTACACTCTCCTTATTATGCTATTGACTGGACTTACGCTGGTCAAAATTATGATCCAAAAGCAACATATTATGAGATAGAAGAAAGATTTGCTTTAAAAGATGTTATTTCAGAACCACCATATACTGATTTGTATTTACCAGGTATCTTTTATTATAGAGCTTGGGCAGAAGATAAATATTCTAAAGTATATTGGGATGGACTTCAACATATTACTGTTTATAACAAGAACGATGATGGAACTTATACACCTGTTCAAAACCCGATAGATGGAGAATATTATTATCAAAAACTCCATACTGCAGGTGAGCCATATATTTTAAAAGTTGGAGAACAACCTGTAAAAGCTGATTTTGATTATCGTATTGATAATAGCGATTTAGGAACTGGAAATATTAAAGAAGGTGGAGTTTTAATTGACCATTATATGGTTAAAAAAGGTGAAAAAGTAACTGAGACATATACCGAAATAGATACTTATGAACAAGTTAAATTTAATGATCCTTCCAGTAGCTACGTATGGAATGAAGCAGAAGCTGGACCAGCTTGGGTTTTTGATAAGACTGTTGGAGATTATGTAAGAAATACATTACCTTTTGACCCTGAAAAAAATAAACAGAATTTATATTTTGTTCAACAGAAAAAATATGTATATGTTTACGCGGGCGGTACTATAGATGAAGATAAACCTCTTCACTTATTACCATATGCAAGAACTCAGGTAAGTTATAAAGATCCTCTTTCTGGAGAGATAGTTGAGGATTTTGATATAAATTATAAAGATATACAACATGGAAATCCTTGGTTCGTAAAAACTACTGTGAATAGTCATCTTCTTGGACCATATACAATTTATATTCCAGTTACAGCAACTTCTATTAGACGACAATTAGTAGATTATTATACAAATCCTGCAAGAGATGACAAAGACCGTTTACAATATTATCAATTAAAGAAAAAGAAGATTGATAAATTCTATGCTCCAAACTTATATTATTACAAAGTTGGAGAAAACTTAGATCGTGAGAAAAAAGGTAGTTATATTCTTGAGACTAATAAACATTTAAAAGTTAATAATGTAGATGGTTATAGTTTAGCTCATTTAACAATTACAAGTAATGATTATCATAAAATTAATGAGCATGACACAGCGACTAATCAAAGAATTTATTTCTATTATCCAAACTACTTTTATCGTAAAGAAGGCGACGAATATGTCTTAGCTCAAGAAAAGACAATGAATCCAAATGAAACCTATTATGTAATTAAGAATTTCTATATTGATTCAGATACTATGAATATTATGCCACATGGTCAACAGTGGAATAATAAGATTAAACATATCCCACCTTCAGTTTCTTTAGCGACAAGAGATGTTGGATTTACATATTATGAATTAGTAGATTTTGCTCGTAAATTAAACACTATCCATGGTCTGATTTTAAAAATGAATCAAGTAATTGATTCTGAAGATACCGACACCAGAGATTTAAAAACAATTCAAGGTGCTTTAAATACTTTCAATGATTGGATTTCTCACTTGGGAAAATTAGATTCTCAAGACCTTGTTATTGTAGATAATTATGGTCGTTTGACAAGCGCTCCCGCAAATGTTACTCAAAATAGTGAAGGAGCTAATCATACTCCTGGAACTAAGCAAGATGTAACAGGAATTGCATCAGATGTATTCCCAATAGCAGAAAACCTCAGTAAAGAGGGTGGATTTAAAAATCAATGGTTAACTGTTAATGTAGATGGTAAACCAACTAAGCCAATTGTTTCATTGAGACATAATTATCAACCAGTAAAAGATACTACTTCTAATTCTGAGATGAATAATGCTAAAAAGGATACTATAAAGTTATATGCTCCAATAGTAGACCCTAAAGGACACGTTGTAGGTCGTAATGACCATACAGTTACATTACCTTATGGATTTAAAACTATCACTACTAATGGTAGAAGCGGAACCGCATCAGGAGATAATACTGGAAACCCAAGTACTTCAAATGTAGTTGCTGATAATACTCAAGATACTCTTGGAATTAATTCTGGTAATAAGTGGATTAGAATTGATACAGATGCTAATGCAGATACAATCACTATTAGCCATGATATTCATACTCCAACAGTAAGTGCAAAGAGTCAAACTGACTTAAATAATCCTGCAACAGATAGTATTACTATTCAAGATACAACTTATGATAATGCTGGTCATATGACAGCTAATCAAAATCATAAATATATTTTACCTTATGGATTTAAGTATATTACAACAAATGGTCGTGTATCAAATAATAATACAGAAAATCTTGCGGCGCAAGGTCAAATTGCTGCTGATAATACTCAAGATACATTAGGTATTAACTCTGGCGATGAGTGGATTCGTATTATAACAAATCCAGATTCAGATGTACTTACAATTAGCCATGATGCTAAGAATACCAGCTCTGTAGATGGCGGAAATGTTAGTTTGAGCAATGAAGAAAATGGAACAACATTTTCAATTACTTTATATGATTTTGATAGTAAAAATCATTTTAGTAAAAAGACAACTACAAAATATACTTTACCAAATAGTTATGGTAAAATTGCGGCAGATGTAGGAACAACTACAGAAGCTTCATGTACACATGATACATTTACTTTAAGTGGAGACAGTTGGATTAAAACAACTGTTAGTAAAGATAAAGTTAGTTTTGCTCATCAAGCTCCGCAAACAACTAATTTAAGTTCTACTGTTGAAGATACTAATAAAGCTCCTAAATTAGGTGGAACATTTAATATTCCTAAGATTTCATATGATTCAAAAGGTCATGTATCAAGTAAAACAAGCTATGCAATTACACTACCTTCATTAAGCTTATCTGGAACTAAAAGCAGTTCAGATAATGTAATGACTAATTTAACCTATACTAAAAATGGAGATACATTTACTGCTACTTTTGGAAAGATTGGAGATTTAACTTTAACTGGTTATTCAACCCCAACTTCAGTGACAGGCGATATCGTATCAACAGATAGTTTAAATGTTGGTCTTGGTAAATTAAGATATTATATTAATCAAAATCATTTAGCTATTAATGAAGAAGTAGAGAATAGAAAAGCTGCAATTACGCAAGAAGTAACAGATAGAAATACTGCTATCAATACTGCTATTGGTAAATTAGATTCTGAAGTGAAGGCAGCACCTGGATATTATGTTTCTGGTGTAAAACAAGTTGATGGTCTTATAACAGCTACAACAGCTACTTTCCCAACTGCAAACACAAGTGATAAGGGTATGGTTACTGTTGTAAATAATTATTCTGAAAATCCAGAAGATTTATTCTCTTCAGTTCCTTCTTCAATGGCATTTGTTGATATGTTAAAGAAATTAGAGACATGTTATAAAAATACAGATACTTTTAGTTACACTACAAGTACATATGATGAGACTTCTAAAGCTGTAGTCCCAAAAGATGAGAAGTTTACAATTGAGCAAATTATAAAGAGAATTAGCGATATTGAAAAAACTGTAGTAACTCAACATCAAAAACTCTTAGATTCATCTGATCATTCAATGATTTTATAATAACTTAAATATCCTGGTCTATTTACCATAATAGGCCAGGATTATTTAATTTATAAATATATATTTTGATTATTTATAGGAGAAAATGAAAAGGAGGTAAATGTTTTGGCTTCTTATACAACAACACCTGGCAATTATGTAAAATTTTTGCGTGGTACTCCAACAGCCTGGGCAAAGATTCCAGAGGCAGATAAAGATAAAGATACCCTGTATTTTATATCTGCAACGGATGGAAAAACAGGCCAATTATACTTAGGACCTAAATTAATTATTGGTGAAATTTCCAATATTAACAATATCGGCGATTTACAAGATGTTCTTATTTCAGAAGATATTACCGCTAATAATATATTAATCTATGATGACCATCAACAGAAATGGATTAATAAACCTATTTTTGAGGTTTTAAGTCAAATTGTTACAATAATGGTTGGAGCAAAAGACGATGCTAATGGTCTATCTGGTTTAGTACCACCTCCAAAAGCAGGAGATAATAAGCTATATTTACGTGGTGACGCAACATGGGCTAATCCTACTGCCGCAGTTGAGCTTGTTTTAGATACTCTTGTTGGTAAAGATACAGGAAAATCAATTCGAGAAATTTCTAAAGAAGAAGTTTTAAAAGTAGTTGATGGCGCTTCAGAAAAATTCGATACATTAAAAGAGATTGAAACATGGATCGAAAATAATCATAACGCTTCTGATATCATAAAACTTGATAATCGAGTTACTAAACTTGAAGGCACTGTTGGTGATTCTACTAAGGGATTAGTTAAAGACGTTACTGATTTAAAGACATTCTCAGAAAAAGTAAATACGACTTTATATGGTGATGAAGCTGGTACAAATCAAGGTCTTGTAAAAACCGTTAGTAGTTTACAAACCGAAATGGTTGACGTATCCAATAAAGTAAATATTCTTGATGGTAGATTAAAATGGCAAGACATTAATGAAACTGAATAAAAAAAAGGAGGGCAATAATAAATGGCTAATGTTTTAAAAGACGCTAAAGTTGGCTTTCTAACCGGTGCTCAGAGCTCTATTGATACCATGTTATCTAAAGGCGCCAATGCTGGAGCTAAACATGGTTATTTTTATTTAACAAAAGATTCACATAGATTATATATTGGTAATAGTGATGGAAGTATTTCCGCTGTAAACGAAGGTGTACAAACTGTTACTTATTTAGGCGATTTACCAACGCTTCAAACTCCTGCTGACAAAGTAGCTTATACAGGACGTTTCTTCTACGTTCAGTATAAGGAGTCTACCGCAGGTCAAGTAGATAGTAATATTGCTAATATTCTTTGTGTATATAATGGTAGCGCATGGGTACAGATTAATGCCAATACTGATACTCATATTAATTCTAATACTTATACAACTTCTACTACTGGAGCTACTGCAACTATCACAAATGCGATTGGTAGTACAGATGGTGGTAGTGTTACTGGTAAATTTGAGATTGTTACTGCGGGCGGAATTAAAATTGCTAATACCGCAGGTAAAACAAATAGTGTTACACTTACTGGTGATAAATTCACTTTAGCTGCTGGAGATGGAGCAACTGGTGAAGTTAAACTTAATTTAAGTTCTGCTAATGGTCAAGCTGGTAGCTCAGTTACTTTAAAGGCAGATCCAAATACAACTGTTCTTACCAGAAAAGAAAATGTAATTACTATCGCTGGTAGAGTTAATGCTTCTTTAGCTATTACTAATGCGACAGGTGGAAAAACTGGTTTTACTGTAACAGTTAAAGATAATCAAGGTAAGACTGTAACTGGTTCTTATGATCCAATTATTAAGTATGGTAGTAAGGCTCAAAGTTCTACTAAATTAGTTGATGGCGTATTTAATATCAACGCATATAATAAAGAAGAAATTGACCAATTAATGAGAGACCTTAATGCGATGGAATATCGTGGTACTGTTGGAGCAAATGGTACTGCTGCTACCGCATGGGCAGAACTTCTTAAATTACCTCAAAAAATTGGTTATACATATTTATTTAGTTCACCGATTCGGCGGAGCAAAGCAATCGGCATGTCTGATTTTCGATAAAAGGCAATTGAAGAGATTTGAAGGTCCGGGATAAGTTGCGAGCCGGCAGCCGGTTGTTTGCCGCAGATGAGGCACGAGTGACGTTCTGTCATTTCTCAATTTTGGCTGGGTGCCGGTTTATTGCAAAGTTTTTTCTTCGCCATTTTCTACCGCCGTTGTGATGATTTTCTGGACAATCGCTTTAATGTAACATCCATAGCTTGAATATAAATAAAACACATATTTCCCGGAATACTCATCAAAACGAACCTTAGTGCCGTCTGTTTCTTTGATGAAGATTTTATCAAAATCATCCCGCGTGATATTTTTCAATTCAAAGATCTCGATATCCAGAATGATATTTCCCTCTTTGAGTTCCGAACAATAAAAATATTGAATATCAATCAGATGGATATTGTAAAGTCTGGGCGTTTCTGTAAAGCATTCAGAAAATGAAAGAACAATTTCCTTTGATGACATGTTGATATTGTACAGATTATAATCATGCAAAAAATGGATATCCATGATATTTCCCTGGTTAAATGTGACTGGCGGCGGAACCGGAGTGGAGCGGGCATGAAAAAAGACGTTCCGGTCGGGGAACGTCTTTGGCTGTTGCGGTGGGATTACCAGCGGCTGCCGCCGTCTCCGCCGCCGAAACCGCCGCGGCGCTCACCGCCGAAGTTGCCCCGCGGACGCTCTTCGCGCGGACGCGCTTCATTCACGACCGCCTTGCGGCCGCCGATCTCCTTGCCGTTCAGCTCTTCGATCGCCTGGCGGGCTTCGTCGAAAGCGCCGAAGGTCGACTTCAATTCGTCACGGTCGGTGGAGTACGGCAGATTGCCCACGTAGATGTTCATCCTCACTCATTCCTTTCTCTCTTCATTGTTCCGGTTTTCCGGACCCCCCGGAATCCCTGTTGATCTTGTCGCCTGTGCCCCGATGGTTTAAACTTCTGGTTGAATCTGCGCTGGAAAATGCCGAACCGTCAGGGGAATACAGGCGGAAT
>ENA-ORKV01001346-ORKV01001346.1-human-gut-metagenome-genome-assembly--contig:-NODE-1346-length-18955-cov-4.850249_pt1 | contig 18955 bp, 18 predicted proteins | sample MGYA00243058_ERZ508805 | MGnify/ENA primary metagenome ERZ508805 (study PRJEB26277, sample SAMN04329770) | human gut metagenome | biome: human-associated habitat | host: Homo sapiens | place: USA... | reverse complement strand
GGTTTTAATCCCTATATCAAGGAGGGACAAATATGCTTTGACCATAGGTGGTTATTGCTGATTGGAAAAAAGGAAAACTAATCCCCATTTATCAAGAAAAAGAAACTTTCAGTTTATAGGTCTGTTAGAGTATTGATAAAAGAGATTATTCATGATACAATATCCGAAAAATCGGAAATGGAAAAGCAGAGGAAAGGGTATTGCACCATGAAGATATATGAGAAAATATTTGCAAGACTTGAAGAATTACATATGAGCCAGACGGAACTGTCCAGAAGAACCGGTATTGCGACCAGTACGATCAGTGACTGGCGAAAGAAACAGATTAATCCACAGGCGGATAAACTGGTGTCTATATGTAAGGCGCTGGATATGACGCTTGTGGAATTACTTTGTGACGAAGAAAATGCAGAACAGACTGCAACCAACGATTATATAACAGATGAAAATTATATGATTGAATTATATCGACGATCAGATACAGAGAGCAGACGAAGAATGATCAGTTACCTTGCACTTCTTGATGTCTGCAAGCAAATTAACGATAGTGCCCGGTCCAAGAAACAGCAGCGGAATGTTTCTGTTATTCAGGATATTGATGGGAATAATATTGTGGTGATTAATGATATTCGATTTAAAGGAAAACGTTCCATCGATTGGAAAGAAGTGCGGGCATATTTGAAAAAATATGTCGGCGATTTTTATAAGGTGGCGTCTACCGGCGATGTGATATATATTGGGGATGATCTGCCAAGTGAGTATAGCGGATCAAAATATACACATAGTATCAAAGGAACAAATGCGAAAGCGAAAGCAAATGCTGTACAAGGAATTCCTGAAATGATAGAAATAGCAGTAGGAAAACATTTTCGGGAAAATAAGGAGAGCAAGCATTGGAGAAATGCAATGTATGGCTGGTATCGTTATGATTCAAGATTTGCAATTCCGGTATATAGAGATGATGAAGAGGTGGAGAGGTATAACATTTTTCATGCTTCGCTGATTGTAAGATATTCAGAGGATGGGAAACTGTATTTGTATGACGTAATAGACATAAAAAAAGAAACGAGCAACCCGATTGAGCCGTAAGGCTGTACACGACAAAAAACCCATTTCTTTTTATGAATAGATGATACAATATAGTAGAAGAAATGTCAATCCGAATATTCGAAAATTAAAACGTTAAGATGGTATTTATATATAATAAAAGTAGGGCTATGATTACTTGCTGTAATGACGGTACAAGACCTGTTATTTTTAAGATTGAGAGAATAGAAATTTATTATTGTAAAGGATGTTGTAAAACCATTACATGATAATGATGGAATCCTCACGATGAGCATATACGACTTCCTTCTAAATGAGCATAGTTTAGAGCTATAAACAGAGAACGGGATATGTTTCCGTGTACAAAAATAGCCGTTTTATTGCAATTTCCGGATCTTGAAAGTTGTTTCAAGATGAGCAAATCGATAAAAAGATGACTTTCGGATCATTTCTTCATAAAGAACCGGAAAATGAAGATGTAGTGAGAGTAAAGACAGACAAAGCCTTGGCAGTAAAATAAATTAGGAGTCTTGGATAGATGATAGATGTGATAAAATGCTCTTTTTTAGTCTTGATGGGACTGTTCATAATGGTATTGGGAATTTACGGTTTACTATCAGAAGGAAAAAAATTCCGTAAAACTTCAAAATTATACCGACAATATGAACAAACATCAGAATTTTCCAAAGAGATGATAAACAAATTTTATAAGGCAGATCATCAGTCAAAAGCATATACTTTTTTATTGTTATTAGGCTGCGGTATCCTTTTAATTGGTGGATTTTTTCTTGCGGAGAAAATGATGGCGTATGGTGTCGTGAAGGATATTCGTAATACACTTGTATGGATATGCATTCAGGGTGGAATTGTTGTGCTCTTTGGGCTGATAATGATATGGAGTGGAGTTACAATAGGAAGAAAACGTGTGGCAGAAAATGATATGGTAGATGGAATTATACACGGCAAAGTGGTCAAGATAGATTCTTCCAGTCAAATGTTTCCCGGTTATGGAAAGCTGATTATAGAATATCAGGATCCATATGATGGAAGTATAAACAGATATTCTTTGTTAAATGAGCTGCGTGTCAAAAAGCATCCGTTGGGGAGTTCTTATCTTTTGCATTATGCAAGAAATTCTCGAAAAGTGTATGATATTGAATCGAACAAACAGGCATGCAAGCTACAGATATTTTTGACTGTTTTTGGAATTGTTATTTGCATTATAGCAGTGACAGGGACTTGTGGCAGAGTGGTGGGATATTTATAACACAAAGAAAGTATCTCTGCTTTTAAATATTCAGTTGTAACACATGTATTATAATACTACAAATATCCGAAATTAGAAGGTTGAAATACACCTTCTTTTTTATGCCCGTTTTAATGGTGTGTGTCAAAAAGTGTACATTTCAGGCCTAAGGAAATGTGTGAATAATCATGAAGGGATTGTTGTATAATTTTGTATTTGATATAATAAAAATACTAATTATTTGGGCTATAGGTAGAAGAAATGGCAGTAAATTTTTATATGGTGTATAAGGCATGATAGATTTCAGTAAGTGGAGTGAGTATACTTCAGATCAGAAACAAAAAAAGATGCCATGGATCATAGCCATTGCATACTGGCTGGTAAGTCAATATAAATATGAGGAAAAACAAATGAAAGGGTAAATTAGGAATTCTGCTGTTCACAGTTGTGAGTATAGCCCTCATTGTGTTTGGAATAGCGGATGCATGCATAGGTAACTGGAAGTACAAGAACTATGACCGGGCTACAGGTGTGGTTACTGATGTAGACAAATATGTGGACGGAGATATGATAGCCAGATATACGAGAACGTATACCTATCAGGTAAATGGTGAAGAGCATGAGATTACAGAGTCATCATCAGACAATACACCCAGGATTGGAGCAGAAAAGGAAATCGTGTATGATCTGGCAGATCCTTCATCTGCTGAGATTGCACAAAATACATCTGAGAATGTGATACTTGTCATTATGGGTATTATATTTCTGGTGATGGCGGTTGCTACAAATAAAAAAACGAAGAGAAAAGCAATTCTTAATACTTGAATTGCGACTAAAAAGGGCATAAGAAGGAGGGGCATTAGTAATGCAATTTCAGTGGATTGATTTTTATTCAGAGTTTGCTACAAAACTTCTAGATTTTAAGAATGATCGTAAGTCACTTATTGAAAAAATCAATGCAGTTTATTCTGTCATTGATATGAAGGTTCCAAAGTTGGAAAGTGGAGATAATATTATTGATATTGATCCTTTTACCGTTTTTGGACTTTTTAATAAAGGTATTACAAATGAAAATAGAGTAGCTGTCATAAAGAGCATAGCAAGTGTATTTGGTATAGCTGCCAAAGTGCCAGATAAATTTGATGGGATTCCTGTGTTAAATAATCTGAAAGCGACATTTTATGGTTTTATAGAAGATAGAAAAGTGGATGATATAGATAATATTTGGAATCTTTTTGAATCGGCTATAAAACTTGCAGATAATGATACGGAAGAAAATCGTATAGAATTTTCGAAATGGTATGATCTAGTACACGATCAACGAGGTATTCGCTGGAATATCACGATGGGTCTTTATTGGATCAGACCCTATACTTATATTAATCTTGATTCTAGGAATAGATGGTATATTTCCAATGTAGAAAATATGCCAGTAGAATTTGTAGAGTCAATAAAGAAGAAAATTAATAAGGTACCTAATGCAGCAGACTATCTTTTTATAAAAGATGCCTGCATGAAAGCACTGGAAGATGGAAGGTATGAGTATAAAAATTATCCAGAATTATCCTATAAAGCATGGGTGGTTTCTGAACAGGTAAATCAACAAAATGCAGCCATGAGTGGGAAGAAATTATCTAATGCCGCATTCCTTCGCTGGTTCAATCCTTTAATTCATGCATTGCGTGATTTGGGAAATTCTGCTACACCAGCAGAAGCACGCGCAAAGATTATTGAAAACGAGAAGTTATCAGACGAGGAAGTAAGTGTTGTCCGAGGAAAAACAAAGGTTAATAAATTTGAAAACGAGGTAGCTTTTGCACGCAATTATTTAGTTAATGCTGGGTACATTGATAATAGCGTCTATGGTATATGGACATTGACAGAAGCAGGAAAAAACGTAGAAATAACTGAGGACATGGCTTCTGACATATTTAAAAATGGAATAACGCAAATGCAAAATAAACGTGATAAAAAAGGTGCTGCAATTGCAGATGATGATGTAGACACTATACATTATTGGATATACGCTCCTGGTGAGAATTCTTGCATGTGGGAGGAATTTTATGCAAAAGGAATTATGGCAATTGGCTGGGGCGAGATTGGGGATCTTAAGGCATTTGACTCAAAAGATGCTATGAAAGCAAAAATGAAAGAGACATTTAATGCCAGCCTTTCGTATAAAAATGCAGCTCATGCTACGTGGCAGTTTGCCAATGAAATGAAAATCGGAGATGTTGTATTTGTAAAGAAAGGTATGTATCAACTTGTAGGGCGTGGTGTTGTTACTTCTGATTATGAATATGATACTGAAAGAAATGATGAATATGGAAATACCCGAAAAGTGAATTGGACAAATAAGGGGGAATGGGAACATCCGGGACAGGCTGTTATGAAGACCCTGACAGATATTACAGCATACAGTGATTATGTAGAAAAACTTAACGCCTTATTTGAAGATGAATCCACTGAGGATATGGAGGAAGTTACGAAAAACTATCCGGTATACACAGAGGATGATTTTCTTGAGGAAGTATTTATGCCCGAGGATGAATACGCAAGGTTAATTGGTATTCTTAAAACCAAGAAGAATATTATCCTACAGGGAGCTCCGGGAGTGGGTAAAACGTTTGCTGCTAAACGGCTTGCATATTCTATAATGGGAGTAAAGGACATTGATCGTGTTATGATGGTTCAATTCCATCAAAGTTATTCATATGAAGATTTTATTATGGGATTTAGACCGTCAAACAAGGGATTTGAATTGAAAAAAGGGGCTTTTTATAATTTCTGTAAGAAAGCAGAGATAGATAGCGATAATGATTACTTTTTCATAATTGATGAGATAAATAGAGGGAACCTTAGTAAGATTTTTGGTGAATTATTTATGTTGATTGAAAACGACAAACGAGGTATTGAACTGCAACTTCTTTACTCTGATGAAAAATTTGCGGTTCCAGAAAATGTTTATATCATTGGTATGATGAATACTGCAGACCGAAGTCTTGCAATGCTTGATTATGCACTTAGAAGGAGATTTGCATTCTTTGAACTTAAGCCGGGTTTTGAAACAGATGGATTTCGAGCATATAGAATGTCTTTAGATAATGAGAAGTTTGATAGACTTATTAATTGTGTTGAGAATTTGAACTCGGTTATTACAACTGATGAGTCACTGGGTGAGGGCTTCTGTATTGGTCATAGTTATTTTTGCAATCTCGAAGCGGATAAAATAGATGATCAGTTTTTACATGGAATTGTGGAGTATGAATTGATCCCACTTCTCAAGGAATACTGGTTTGATGAGCCTGTTAAGGTTAAAGATTGGAGTAACAATTTAAGAGGTGCGATTAAGTGATACCTATACAAAATGTCTACTATATGCTGGCATATGCCTTTCGTGTTTTGAATGAACAAGGATACAAGAATTTAGCGACAGAACAATTTAGCAATACTGCAGAACTTATGGCAGCAATACTGGCAAAAGGCATATCTAACCAGATTAAACGAGGTCTTTGGAAGGAGTATACCCTGCAAACAGAGTCTTTATCATCACTTAGGGGAAAACTGGATATTACAGAGTCAATAAAAACACAGACAATGCTTAAGAAGCAGATGATATGTACTTATGATGAGTTTTCTGTTAATGGAATGGTCAACAGAATCATTAAATCAACAGTGGAACTGCTTCTTAAGTCAGATATATCAAGACAGAGAAAAAAAGAACTTAGGAAACTAATGGTATATTTTGGAGATGTAGAGATTACAGACCTATATACTGTAAATTGGAATATACAGTATAATCGTAATAACCAGACTTACAGAATGTTAATTTCAATTTGCTACCTTGTAGTTAAAGGATTGCTTCAGACAAATTCGAATGGCAATACGAAGCTGATGGATTATCTTGATGATCAGCGGATGTGCAGATTATACGAGAAGTTTATTTTGGAATATTACAGAAAAGAATATCCGGAGATAACAACTAATGCGTCACAAATTTCATGGCAGTTGGATGATGGAATTGATGTAATGCTTCCTGTGATGCAGACAGATATTATGCTTAGCTATCAGGAAAAGATACTGATTATTGATGCAAAATATTATAGTAATATGACTCAAACACAATTTGGTACGCATACATTGCACTCTGGAAATTTATATCAGATTTTTACATATGTGAAAAATAAAGAGGCTGAATTAGCATTAGAATCTCATGAAGTTTCAGGAATGCTTTTATATGCAAAAACTGATGAGATAGTATACCCTGATCAAAAATATCAAATGAGTGGCAATAAAATAAGTGTTAAAACACTGGATTTGAATCTGGACTTTGCTGATATTGCAACACAGTTGAATGCAATTGTAGAGGATCATTTCGGTTTGCGAAAGGAGCCCACATGAAATTTACAGGAATCAGAAGAATATTCTCAACAAAAAACGAAGGACAATACACCACAATTGGGGCATTTTGGGACGAGCTGTCAGACATATACGGCAGAGAAAATCTGATGGGGCTTGGCTGTAATTGGACGGCTGATTCCATCGAGTATGTGATAGCACTAAAACAGGGAACGATAACCGGGGCAGATTATGAAATTGATCTGCCGGATAAGTGGACAGAGGTCAGAGGCAGGACCAAGCAACTGGGCGAGATCTACGGCCGCATATATGAGGATGGACCGCTGCTATATGAAATAGAAGAATTTGACGAGAACGGCAGCTGCCGGATCAGATACTGCAGATAGAAAAGGAGAACGCCATGAGAAGAATATTGATCGTTGTAGACATGCAAAATGATTTTGTAACAGGAGCACTTGGCTCGGAGGACGCACAGAAGATCCTTCCCGGTGTCAGAGCCAAGATAGACGCATATCATAAAGAAGATGCAGAAGTGATCTTTACCAGAGATACCCATGGAGAAGATTATATGCAGACAAATGAAGGAAAGCATCTGCCGGTTCCGCATTGTATCAAGGGGACAGACGGATGGCAGATCTGCAGTGCATTAACGGATGGACTTTTCGCAGAGAAGGATTATACAGTGGTGGATAAACCATCTTTTGGCTATACAGGCTGGAGAGAGGTGATCGCCGCGCAGGAAGCGGATGGAAGTGATCTGCAGATAGAACTGATCGGTGTCTGTACAGATATCTGCGTGGTATCGAATGCCCTTATCCTGAAGGCGTATTACCCGGAAGCAACTGTCAAAGTGGATGCAGGCTGTTGTGCAGGGGTAACAAAAGAGGCACATGCTGCAGCACTTCAGACAATGAAATCCTGTCAGGTAGAAGTTACGAACGAAGCATAAACGAACTCTGTGTAAAAAGAGAGGATAGACAGGCATGAAAAAAGAGCACAAACGAAGAAAAAAGGGGAAAATGGTTGTATTCGCGGTGCTGATTGTGGTAATTCTGGCAGCAGTCGCTATTGTGGTTTCGCGTAATGCAAAAAAAGAAGAACCGGAGATCATCAGTCTGACAGCGCTGGAAAAGATGGTTGATGTCAGCGATATGTCTACTTTTGAGGCAATTTATAATGGAATTGCGGAGGTAGAGAATGAAGCAGATCCGACGCAGATCGATTATTACGTTTCTTATGAAGCGAAGGTAAAGGCGGGCTTTGATTTTGAAAATCTGAATATGCAGGTAGACCATGACCGGAAGGTGATCACAGTGAAAATTCCGGAGATCAAAATTACGGACGTCAATGTGGATATCGGATCGCTTGATTACATATTTGAAAATAAAAAGGCAAATACGGAGAACGTGTCTGAACAGGCATATAAGAAATGCATTGAGGACGTGACAAGGGAAAGTGCTGAAGAAAAAGCAATCTATGAGCTTGCAAAGCAGAATGCGAAAAATACGATGGAAGCGATCATTCAGCCTTTTATGGAGCAGCTTGATGAAGAATATCAGCTGCAGATCGAATAGGAGGAATGCAGAATGAAAAAAGTGATAAGTACTGTTTTGCTTGTGCTCATGAGCCTTTCTCTTGTTGCATGTGGCAAGAATGAGGATGAAAAAAAAGAAATCATACCGCAGTCTTCCCAGATGAAATCCATCTGTGAACTGGCTACGATGGATTGTTACTATCATAATGTGGCAAAATATAATGAGGAAGATGCTTCCGGTATCTGGCTTTGGAAAAAGGACAGAAAGTTCTGGATAGAATACGCCGGTGTTGTTACGGTTGGAATTGATGCCTCGCTGGTCAATGTGGAAGTGAAGGATGACACGGTAACCATTACGCTTCCACCTGCCAAAATACTGGGATGCAAGGTGGATGAGTCGACGCTGACGGAAGATTCTTTTATTGTGGCTAAGGATTCTGCTAAAGTAGAAGCCGAGCATCAGACGGCGGCTTTTCAGGAAGCACAGGATAACATGCGCAAAGAGGCCGAAAAAGATACTGTTCTGCTGGCAAGCGCACAGCAGAGGGCACAGAAGCTATTAGATGATTACGTGAATAATATCGGTGCATGTACAGGAAGGACCTATACGATCAAGTGGGTTTATCTGGACGGCGCGAAAGAACTGCAGGAGGCAGAGTCGGAATAGCAGGCAGAGTAGGACATCTGCCACCTTTTTTAACAGGAATAACGTAGATCTGTAAAGCAGACTTGCTGGACACCACCTTTGTGATTTTTTACAATTATGTTAAAAATAATAGCAAAGGTGGTATTTTTATGAGAAAGGTGTACATTAATAATATCCGGTGGATCACAGTGGCTTTGGTTGTGATCTATCATGTGATCTATATGTTTAACGGAGTTGAAACGGCAGGTGTGATTGGACCGTTTGTAAAATCGCAGTATCAGGATGTTTATCTCTATATGGTATATCCATGGTTTATGCTGCTGTTATTTGTGGTATCCGGTATGTGTGCCCGTTTCTGCCTGGAAGGCTGCTCAGATAAAGCATTTCTGAAAAAGAGAACGCAGAAACTGCTTGTTCCTTCCACAATAGGATTATTTGTCTTTCAATGGATACTGGGCTATTATAATATGATGCTCAGTGGTGTTTTTACGGATACGATGCAGGAAATCCACGGAGTGATACGCTATATCATTATGGCGGTCAGCGGTGTCGGACCTTTATGGTACTTGCAGATGCTCTGGTTGTTTTCTGTTATTCTGGTAGTGATCCGTAAGCTGGAAAAAGACCGGTTGTACTCAAAATGCGAAAAAGCCCCGGTCTGGCTGTTGCTATTGTTTACCATTGTCGCATATGGGGCCGCACAGATACTCAATATGCCTGTGATCATTGTGTATCGTTTTGGTATCTATGGCTTTGGATTTTTTGTCGGATATTTCTGCCTGTCACATGACAGTGTTGTGGAAAGACTGCAGAAATACTGGCTGCCACTGGCATTTGCCGCAGTGGTGCTTGGAATCCTGTTTGTTGTCAGATATTGGGGAGCTCCTTATGCGGAGCATTCTGTACTGGATAAACCACTTTGCAATGCATTTGCATGGATCAGTGTGCTTGCCATTCTGGCGGGCATGAGCAGGTTCGGCAATTTTAAAAATGGATTCACATTATTTATGCAAAAGGAATCGTGGGGACTTTACATATTCCATTATCTGTCACTGGCAATGTGTGCATATTATCTGCATGCATATGCGAAAAATCTGCCGGTCACTGCAGTTTATATTCTGACCGGGGCTGCAGCGTTTCTTGGCGCGATGGTTTTATATCGGATCATAAGCCGTATACCGGTTATCTGCTGGTGTGTTTTGGGAGTCAGGAGAAAGGAAAGATAAAAAATGCTTGGAGAAAATCTGGTGGAACTTCGAAAATATCATAATCTGTCACAGGAAGAGCTGGCAGACAGGATAGGTGTATCCAGACAGACCTTGTCAAAATATGAAACAGGAGAATCTTTGCCGGACATTGAAAAAAGTCAGGCGCTTGCCGAAGTATTTGGTGTATCGCTTGACGATCTTGTGAAATATAAAAAAGAAGATCATATGGGGCTTGGTGTACCACCAAAAGGAAAACATATCTTTGGCATGGTAAAAGTCGGGGAGAAAGGACAAATCGTGATCCCGGCAAAAGCCAGAAAGCTGTTTGATATCAAGCCGGGAGATAATCTGATCATACTTGGAGATGAGGGGCAGGGAATTGCCATTATCAAAGAAAAAGGACTGGTGGAGCTGCTTGGCGCGGCAAGAAAAATGCAGTAAATGATAATCGACGTTTTATAATTTATCTTTGACGCGGAAATAGCTGACGTCAAGGCGGAACATGATCTGCCAGCGCATCAGATAATCATATACCGCAAACAGGATCAGGAAAACAATGATCTGTGTCATGGCATCAAACAATAAATTGGGCATCAGACGATAGAATAAGAAATAAAGCGTAATAAAAGCAAGCGGGACAGAAAAAGTCAACCGGATGATAAAGTCACATATGTAGTAAAACAGCGCCTTTGTTTTTTCTTTGCTCAATACCTTGAACAGTAAAATAATACAGACATTCACGAGCAAAAAGATTGCCAGATAAAGGCTGCGTTTAGAATCCATCAGGTTATCTTTAAATATAGTTGTCATGAAATCGGTAATGCGGAGATCATCACGAATGGCAATAACAGAAAATGATATGACAGCAGCATAAATAATTAAGTTGAGCAGACGAAAAATGTAACGGACAGGTTTATACTTGTACATAGAATCCCCCTCTTTTGTAGATCAATTGACGTTATGCCTAATATAACATAATATTGAAAAACAGACAAGTTGGTATTTTGTTTGTGAAATTGATATATTTCCTTTGTGTTTCTATAATAAATACAGCGGACAGGATCTGCGAAAAGTCTGAAAGGAGTTTTTGAATATGAGCGACGTACTTACAAAAATGAAAACAAGAAGAAGTATCAGAAAATATAAACCGGATGCTGTTGGATCCATCGCGCAAAGGAAGAATTTGAAACAGAGTGGGGCAAAGAGCTTCTGAAATCTCTTGGTATTGAAGGAGAGTATGAAGGTATCGGGCATTGCGCACTTGGTTATATAGATGGGGAATATCCGGCGGAACCTGCCAGAAAAGAGAACAGAGTGTATTATGTGAAATAACTGAGAAGCTTCGCCGGATGTTACAGATGACATCCGGCGAATTGCTTATGCAGATGATTTGCCGCAAAGCATGACCTTTGCACAGAAAATACCATTCTGATGGCTAAAAGTACTGGCACCGCCGGATTTTTCCGCAATGTGACGGACGGACTGCAAACCAATGCCTTCTCCTTTCCGCTTGGAGGACTGAAAAACTCCATTTTTTTCCAAAATTTCTCCCACATATGTATTTTCAACCTGGATCAGCAAAAGATTTCCGGCATGCAGGTAGGAAGTTATCCGGATATGCCGGGGTCTGTCAACTATCCGCAGGCTTGCTTCAAGTGCATTTTCCAGAAGATTGGAAAGAACCAGACACATATCTACTTCGTCAACAGGGAGTCTGGCAGGCAGATCAAGCTGCAGAGAAAATGGAATGTTTTCCCGTCTGGCAAGTGCATAGTAGTACCCTGCTACACACAAATGCATATCAAAATCGGGAATTTTGCAGATGGTGCTGGTAAGATATTCTTTGAGTTTTGGAAGATTCCCTTCTTCTGCCAGTCTGGAAATCTGGTTCAGGTGGTGGCGCATATCATGCCGCGCCTGTCGCATTTCTTCAATGGAAGCTTTTAAATTTTCATATCGCTGCTGCTGCATGGATAGAAGCTGGTTTTCCTGCCGGAGTCTTGCATTCCGGTTCAGAATGGTGGCCATGATCAGGAATGCCGCGCTGAACCAGAGCAATAAAATAAGGAGCGTAAGACTGATAACGAAGTACCCTTTTAAAATTCGTCCAACATAAAGCGTGCCTGAATATCTTGGGATCATAAACAGATTCAGAGCAATGAAGACAAGCGGCAAAACCCAGAATACATACCAGGTCTGTGCAAAATTCTCATCGTCGATCATTTCTTTTACCGCATGGACTGCCGGATAATAAAAGACAGCGGTAAGCAGCCAGCAAATTGCATTATAGAATATGGAGGCTTGCAGGCAGAGCCATGGATCAGCCTGTATAGGCTGCAGATCCATAAGAAGTACGGCATTGACAGCTCTTGAAAGACTGTTAATACAGGCAAATACAGCACAAACAGACAATGCAACCGTTCCGGATTTCCACAGAGAGATCCGGAGCGTTTTTATATAGAGAAAAGTTGTGACTGACAGGATCAGGGCAAGTGCCGGTATGGTAGAGATCCGCTTTATATAGCACACACTTCCCCCTGTAATGCAAAGAAGCAGAAGAAGCGGTAAAAGCCATATCATAATCTGCCGTATTGGATGCTTCAGGCCGGATTTTACGGGAAAATATGCGAGAATAACGCCGGGGATCACCACACAAAGCTCCAAAATTGGTTGCAGCATATTAATCATGATATGCACCCCCTTTGCAGCAGGTATTCCATAAATGCCTGCCGTGCATTTTTTAAAAGCTCCTGACTGACAAATATATGGCTGCCATCTTTCATACAAAATGAGGATCCCTCAAAGTCGGCGGCATGTTCCATATTGACGATCACACCCCGACTGCATATAAAAAATCGTGGATCTGTTGTCAGTGGTGCTGTAAATGCCTTAAAGGTCTGGCGCGTGGCAAGTACCTTTGAGACAGTAGTGTGGACATATATGATATGAGCAAAATGCTCGGCATAAATGATATCCTGATAGCGCAGATGCAGCAGGCTTCCTTCTGCTTTTAATTCCATATATTTGTCTGTGTGTCCAATACGTGTGAGCAGCTCATCTGTCAATGTATCAATGTCTTCAGCAGTAAAAGGTTTTACCAGATAATGCATGGCACGAACCTGAAAACCCTCCAGTGCATGGTCAGTTGAGGTCGTTGTAAAGATCAGAAGACAGTCAGTGTCGGTTTTTCGCAGTTCTCTGGCAGCTTCTATTCCTGTCATACCCATCATATAAATATCCAGAAAAGCGACAGAGAACGGTAGCTCGTGTTCTGCTTCCAGAAAGGCTTCACCACATGTATATTCCAAAATATCAGCCTGTATGCCCATGCGGTATAGCTTTTGTTCTAATTGTTCTCTCAAAAAGTGCCGTTCTGCGGCAAGATCATCTACAATTGCAATTCTCATACAGTATATGCCCCTTTTTGTATGGCTTCTATCTGAATTATAGCACAAAGTATTGACACAAACGAGAATTCGTGACAAAAAACGGGATTTTGTGACAGAGTGCTTGAAAGGAATAATTGCTGTTTTTATACTGACTGCAGAAAGGGCAAGAAACTGGATCCGGAAAATAACATATTGATCCAGAGCAAACACTATAAAATAATGGAGGATATATTCATGAAAAAGAAAAAAATACTGCAATTTTTGCTGCCTGCAATGCTTTGCGCAGCAACAGCACTGACACTGACCGGCTGTGGTACAAAGCAGCAGACCGGCGTAGCTGCAACGGAGACGGAAACTGCAACAGATATGGAAACTGCAACGGAGACGGAAACTGCAACGGATATGGAAGCTGCAACGGAGACGGAAACTGCAACGGATATGGAAGCTGCAACGGATACAGAGGCTGTGACAGGCAGAGCGCTTCCTGTGAAGGCATTAAGTGCAAAGCGTATAGATGAAAATCCATATATGGCAAAAAGCGATGCCAATATTCATCATGATGGATACAATACCGATTCTACAGATGAGATTCTGCCGCTTGGTATTTATCCGGAGATTAATGTTTCGTATGAAAAAACAAATGCAAATGCTTCACCGGCTATTTATTTTGACAGCTATGAGCACGCTGTTGTTCCATTTCTCGGCGGTATTGCTATCCGGGATCTGAATGCGGAGGAAACGGAAACACTGGGATACTTTTCGCCCAAGCAGCACGATGGCAGCGATTACGTGATACAGAGCTCTTATACATTCCTGGATGCTGAGAATCGTATTGTCTGTCCTACCAGTAATAACCATGTGCTGATACTGCAGGCAACGGATGAGGAAGGCAATGTTCTGCAGGAGTTTAAAAAGCTTCTTGATATTGATATAAAAGCGGCAGCAGAGGCAGTACTTGGGAAAACACTCGAGCAGAATCTTCTGTCAGTCGTTTTTGATTATGACGGAAATCTCTGGTTCGCAACGGGTGGATTTCGTATTTATCCGGAAAGAGGACAGCAGGGTGTGATGGGATACATTGCACATTCTGCCATTGATGCGATTCTGCGAGGAGAGCAGACAGATCTTGAAAAAGCTGTTTTTGTTTATGAGCTGACACCGGGAGAAGGCGCAGAAAACGGTATCGCAGCTTCAAAAGACGGAGCAGTCATTCTGACAAATCAGAACTGCTATCTGCTCCGTGCAAATGATGGAGTTGAGGCTGTCTGGTGTACACCTTACGAGAGTGTTGGCGCAAAGGTCAGCGGCAAAAATGATAAAACTACTGGTGGTGGTCTTGCATGGGGCGGCGGCTGTTCCCCATCCCTGACACCTGATCTTGTGATGTTTACTGATAATGCAGATCCGGTCAAACTGCTGGCATTGGATATGAAGACAGGAGAAATTACTGCAAGCCTTCCGGTATTGGATGAGCTGCCGGAAGGATATCAGGTATCTGTAGAAAATTCTGCGATCGTTTATGACAATGGAGAGGGCAGTGTCAGTACGATTGTCTGTAACTGGTTTGGGGCAGGCAATGCCGGTCTGGCAGATCCTGACAGTGATTCTTCTATTCAGAGCTACGCCAATATTTATGATACGAACTGGCTTACCAGAGGAAATGTCATGATCGCACCGGGTGTAGAGCGTGTAGATACAGTCAGAACGGATAATGGGTATGAAATGAAAAGCATCTGGTGCAGAAATGATCTGAGTGATACATCGATGATGAAGCTTTCTACTGCAACAGGATATATTTATGGCTATGTACAGGATCTGGAGAGTGGTATGTGGCAGTACATTATTCTGGATTTTGAGACAGGTGAGACAGTATTTACTATGGATGTGTCGGATAAATATGGCTATAACAATATGGCTATCGGTATGTATGCAGGGAATAGCGGTAATGCACTTTACTGCCCGACCGGTTATCTGGAGCTTCTGCGCCTGCAGGATCGGTTTGTATATCTCCCGGAAATGCCTTATCGGAAAGTAGATCTTGATAAAGCAACGCGGAATGTGCTGACACAGGAACGCTTTACCGCAGATGGCGGTGAGGGTAATGTTGTGGGATGGCATTATACTGTAACAGTGGAAAATGTACATCCTAATACAACTGTTGCGATCCGTATGAATAATATCTCCGGAAGCAGTGCAGATCTGAAGCTTTATGCTTACAGGGCAGATGGCACAATGGCAGAAGTTTCTGATGAACTATGGTCAATCAGGGACGAGAATGGCACAGCAGTGGATACATTGTCTGAGGGTACACTTTATGAGCTTTATGTCAGTGCTGCAGATGGAGGGGATTTTGATCTGAGCAGTATAGAAAAAGAAATTAAAATTTCCGTTGTACTTGGAAAGTAATGTCATATGAAAACTACAGAGTGCTGATCTTGACGGGATAATAGTTAAATTTGCCAAAAATGAGTAAACTGGGACAAAAGGAGTGAAAAAGCAATTGTAATATGCTATACTCGAAAAAGTGAGGGATCACCAAGGGATAATCCAATACAAATGAATAAGTGAGGGGATTTATATGTATAGAGTGTGCATTTATGACAGCAAGGCAGCAGAGGATACTCTATTTATAAAAGAGATAATCATTGATGAGAGGGGAGAAGTACAGGAAATCTCAGAAAGTCAGAATTTCAGTGATTATTACGCAAGAATTTCAGAACAGGAGAAGGAACGTCCGGATATTCTGGTAACAGAGTTGAACCACAATGCGCAGGAGCTGCAGCTGATCGAGCAGATGTGGAAGATGAATCCGGATCTGCAGACTGTTTATGTGATGGATAAGTCACATGTATTGACAAAGCCTGTATCGCAGAGCTCTGTGGTGGAATGTGTGAACCGGCGGATGATAGAAGACAGCCACATGATTTCTTTCCGATCCAAAAGAAAAATGCTTGCCGTGAATGCGCGGGAGGTATCTCATGTAGAGAGCAGGAAGCACAATGTGCTGATCTATCAGGACGGAATTCCGCATAAGTTCCGGATGAAAATGGATGAATGTCTTGCACAGATGCCCGATTATTTTATCCGTATACATCAGAGTTATGCAGTCAATTTCCACTATATAGACAGTTTTCAGCGCAAGGGGATTATTCTGTATAGCGGAAATAAGATTATGGTAAGCAGGAAGTATTTTGAACAGGCAAGGAAGAAATATATGGAGTTGTGTAAAGAAAGTATGTAACGCCGAATGAATTAGGAAGAAAGGCTGTTGCCCAATAAGTCTAAAATAAAAAACAGCTGGAAGTGCATAAATGGTTTTCGCCATGCCATTCATAGAATGCTGCGCATTCTATTTCATGGACGGCTGGCGCCGTATAAATCAGCAAAAATAAACGCCGAGCCATTCATAGAATGCTGTCGCATTCTATTCATGTTGGGCTGGCGCCCAATAAGTCTAAAATAAAAAACAGCTGGAAGTGCATAAATGCCCAGCAAAAAGCCATGCCCATTCATAGCCCTACGGGCTATTCATGGACGGCTGGCGCCGTATGAATCAGCAAAAATAAACGCCCTTACAAGTAAACTTGCAGGGCGTTATTTTTACTGATTTGCATGGCTTGTAGCTTAACCAAAGTATCTATCCAGTAATCCTTTGAGTGCTTTTCCGTGTCTTGCTTCGTCTCTTGCCATTTCATGCACTGTATCGTGGATTGCATCCAGATTGTTTTTCTTAGCGCATTTTGCAAGATCTACTTTTCCGGCTGTTGCACCGAATTCGCAGTCAACACGCCACTTGAGGTTGTCCTTTGTTGTAGCCTTCATGTTTGGCTCCAGATCTTCGCCAAGCATTTCAGCAAATTTAGCTGCATGTTCCGCTTCTTCGTAAGCAGCTTTTTCCCAGTAAAGACCGATTTCCGGATAGCCTTCGCGGTGAGCGATTCTTGCCATGCAAAGGTACATACCAACTTCAGAGCATTCTCCTTCAAAGTTTGCTTTTAACTGCTCGAAAATATACTTCTTATCTTCATCTGAGATTTCAGGGTTGTTCTTTACTGTCTGACCGTAAACACCATATTCATGTTCAGCAGCAAGTGTCATTTCGCCTTCAACTGCCTTGAATTTGTCCGGACCTACATGACATACCGGACATTCTGCCGGAGGATTGTCTCCTTCATAAACATAACCACATACCTGACATACATACTTCATACTTCATTTCTCCTTTTCTTTTTCATTTTTTTCATTTTATTTTATGCTGTTTGAAATATTTCAAACGTGAAACTGTGATTTTCATCACAGAAGTTACCTTTTATTCTGCTTTGACGCAGGCAGGGCAAAGACCGTAAAAATGGGTACAATGTCCTTTGATCTTTCCTGCAAAATTTGCGCCTGCCAGCTTATCGATAGAATCAATATCCGGCATTTCAAGATCCAGAACTGCCTGACAGCGCTCGCATACAAAATGATAATGCGGTGAGGTATCAGCATCGAAGTGATCGACACCGTCTCCTAAATGTAATCGGAGGAGCTGTCCACGATCGGAAAGAAGTGTCAGATTCCGATATACAGTGCCAAGACTGATATTGGGAAATTCTTTCCGGATATTGGCATATACGGCATCTGCAGTGGGATGGTCTTTACGGGTCATTAAAAACTGTAGGATTGCTTCCCGCTGTCTGCTGTATTTTAATCCTGCCATCTGGTCTCTCCTTTCTGTTATAAGAAACAGTAATGATTACTGATATCATAATAACAGAAAACGGAAAAATGTCAACAGGTTTTCATAAAAATTTTCTAAAAAGGATAATATTACTCGAAACTGCATAGACGACTGAAAATGAACAGGCTATACTATAAACATAAAGTAGAATTTTGTGGGAGAAAAGCTATGAGAGATAAGATGAAAAATGTATCGCTTCGTACAAAACTCATTGTGGCGTGTACGGCGATGGTACTGATTCCGCTTGTTTTGACGCTGTTATCTTTTTGCCTGATCCGTTTGTATATGACACACCGTATGGGATCACAGGCTGCACTCATTTTTGCTGAGCAGAAGATCAGCCGGACCTTCTTTTTTGATATGTTTATGGCAATTGTCCTGATCATGTTTTTTTCCGTTTATATGTTCAAGGGACTGCTGCACAAATGGTTTGTCAGACCGATCGATGAACTCAGTATTGCCATGAAAAACATTGCGGAAGGCAATCTGGAATATCAGTTGAGTGTGCAATATACGGGAGAAGTCGGAGAACTGTTTCATAATTATGAAGAGATGCGGCTGCGGTTGAAGGAATCCACAGAAGAATCCATAGAAAATGAAAAGAAAAATAAGGAACTGATCAGCAACATCACGCATGATCTGAAAACACCGATCACTTCCATTACCGGATATGTGGAAGGCATTATGGATGGTGTGGCGGATACACCGGAGAAGATGGATAAATATATCCGTACGATCTATAATAAATCAAACGAGCTGAACCGCCTGATTAATGAGCTGACGTTCTATGCGGGAATTGATTGCAA
>ENA-ORKV01001324-ORKV01001324.1-human-gut-metagenome-genome-assembly--contig:-NODE-1324-length-19181-cov-4.446713_pt1 | contig 19181 bp, 20 predicted proteins | sample MGYA00243058_ERZ508805 | MGnify/ENA primary metagenome ERZ508805 (study PRJEB26277, sample SAMN04329770) | human gut metagenome | biome: human-associated habitat | host: Homo sapiens | place: USA... | reverse complement strand
TTACCTATGAATCGTAATAAATTAATAGATGTTTATACTGGAATTTGTGGGTTATCATATCTAGGTGATACTAGAATGAAATTTGCAGAAAATCCACGTAAGGTTTTAAATATTGTGGAAGGTAGTTATGATAGTTTAAATGAAATCTATGGAAAAGAGTGTCCTTATTTTAAAATATTAAAAGATGAAAAGATTGAAATTGCTAGAGAAAAAATCATAAAAGATATTTCACTTCTGCCAAGTGGATTATTAGAATATTTGGAAAATGAAAAAGATCTACAAGTAGTGAGAGAAAAAATAATTTCTTATTTTACAGAATTAAATAAAAAAGAAAGCTCTAAACAAACTTTAAAAGGTTTGTTTACAAATGGAATTATTCGTTCTATTAAGTATGCTTCTAAAAAAGTAATGAAAAAAATTCATCATTGATTAGAAAAAAGGTAAAATAGTAAAGTAAATGCACCTCCCATAGAATTTACTTTGGGAGAAAGAGTCAAGTTAAATGCAACAGGGGTAGAATTTACTTTGAAATTTCAGGAGGAACATAAAGACAAAAATCTCTAGTCACAAAATGCTTTTCTTTTCCTATTTTCTATTATATAATGTTATTGGTGATAAAAATGGATTATATACAGTATGGAGTTATTTTAGTAGTATTTTTAATAATTTTATTAGCGGTTTTAAAGTCAATGAAAAAAGATGCTCATTTAGAACTTAATAAATTAGTAGAATACTTAGGTGGTAAAGATAATATTCTATCTACTGAAACTAGTTTATCTAGATTTAAAGTAACTTTAAAAGATGTTAGCTTAGTAAATAAAGAAGCTATTCAAAAACTTGGAGCTAAAGGAATTGTGGAAATTGATAATCAATTAAAGATAATCTTATGTTCTGAAAGTAAACAACTTAAGAAGTATATCGACAACTTAAAATAACATAAATCGTCGCCATTTGATAAAATTCGACATTTATCGACAATATAAATACATATAATAGTATCAGAAAGAAGGCTATTATATGTATTTTTTTCAATCTGTTTTATTAATTTTGTTAACAGTTATTAGTAGTTGTATGTTGTATCAATATTTTTCTAATCATAAAGAACTAAGAAAAAAGCTAAGTAAAAAGTTTCTGGTACTATTGTATTTAATTTTTATACAGGCAATTTTCGTTATCTTTAGTAATTATAAAATAGTTCTTATTTTTTTAGATTTACCATGTTTTTTAGGGTATTTTCTAAAAAAAAGAAAAGATGCTTTTTTATTATCAATGGTAAATGTTATTTTTTTTAGTATGTGTCTAAAGATACCATTTTATTATTATTTTATTTACTTAGGTTACTTTTTAATTGATAGTAGTATGAATAAGAAAGATGTTTCTACCTGGTTTTTATTAATAAAAGCTTTTTTCACTAGTTTTGTTTACTTTGTATCTTATTCACATAATAATTTTGAAATTAGTTGTTTAGTATTTTCACTTTTATATTTTTATGTAATGTTAAAATTTTCATATACTTATTTGAAAGAATTCGAAATTGAAAAGAATGATGACACTTTAATTTTTCAAATTGCTCATGAAGTAAAAAATCCAATTGCTGTTTGTAAAGGTTATTTAGATATGATCGATACTAATCAAAAAGAAAAGGTAAATAAGTATATTCCTATTGTTCGCAGTGAAATGACTAGAGCTTTAAGAATCATGGACGACTTTTTAAATTTAAAGCGTTTAACGGTTGAAAAAGAATTAATGGATTTATCTTTACTTTTAGAAGATACGAAAGCTACTATGGACACTATTTTGAATAATCAAAATATTTCTTTAGAATTAACAGATGTTGATGATGAAATTTTAATAGATGGAGATTATGAAAGATTAAAACAAGTTTTTGTAAATATGATTAAGAATGCTTATGAGGCTCATGCTAATAAAATTAAAATTAGTTTACATGTCCATAATGAAAAAGTTGAAATATTAATTCAAGATAATGGTGATGGTATTGATAAAAAAGATTTAAATAAAATAGGAGAGCTTTTTTATACCACTAAGTCTAAAGGTAATGGAATTGGGGTATGTATGTCTCAGGAAATTATTAAATTACATCAAGGATTTATAAAATATTATTCTAAATTAGGGGAGGGGACAACTGTAAAAATTATACTTCCAGTTAGTTTCTGTTTCTAATACTAGCAAAATAAAAAGTAGCTAATCTTTATAGCTACTTTGCATGATAAATGTTTTATTTCTTATATTGGTCGGTATTTATCCATGTTTTTATATGGATTTTTGCTGTCTATTTTATCAACAAATAAAATTCCATTTAGGTGATCTATTTCATGTTGGAAAGCAATTGCCAATTCTTCTCGTGCTCTTATTTTGATTTTATTACCTTCCATATCATAACCTTCTACGGTAACTCTAGCATATCTTGGTACAATTCCTTCACATTCACGGTTAACACTTAAACAGCCTTCACCATCTTCAACATAAATCATTTCTGTTGAGTTTGAAACAATTTTTGGATTTATAACGATATAAGAATCAAATCCTTCTTCTACTTCTTGAACAATTACGATATAACGCTTTAATACACCTATTTGAACGGCAGCCATACCCATACCAGGTCTTAAGTCATATTTTTTAGCTTTTTCTTCAATTTGACTATTTACTAAATATTCTTCCATTAAATCAATATTTTTTTTATCTGTATCAGTAAGAGGAAAGGTAACTTCTGCACTTACTTGATGTAATCGTTTATCTTTTTCATCTAATATATCTTTTGTTTTTAACATAATTATCACCACTTCTTTTCATCTGTCTGTATTTTATCACTTTTTCTAGTTTTTGTGAAGAAAAAATATTTTTCTAGTTTCTGAATTTTTTGGCTAAAATCCTTTAGATAAAAATACGAAACTAATTATTTAAATTTTACTTGTTTTGTGTTGCATGATTTAATTTCATATTTTAACTGATTACTAAAACTAACAACCACAAAAAATATCATGAAAAAAGATAGATTACCTATCTTTTAACAGAATATTAACGTGTAAATCTAGAACCAATCACGATTACTAATAGAATAAATAATACTAATACGATTGCATAGTTGGAATTATTGTTGGTGTATCCACTGTATGGATAATATGGAGTATATGCTGGAGCAGAATAACTGCCACAACCACAGCTAGAACCGAAAGAGCCTCCGTAATTATACATAACTTTCCCTCCTTTTTTATTATCTAATATAAAATATTCCGAATAAGGTAATAATGTTATTATAAATGTCTAGTATTTTAATTTATTGGCATATTTCTTTTAAAACAATTTATTTTGTGTTATGATAATCCTATAAAGATAGGGGTGATAAAGTGCAACTGAAACGAATTTTAAAAAATATAGATAAGCCACTCTTGATAATTTCAGCTATTTTATTTGTATTTGGACTTATTATGATTTTTTCTGCCTCTAACATTACGGCATTTATGAAATATTCTGCTAGTCCTTATCGTTATTTTTTAAAGCAGTCTATTTTTTTAATAGTTAGTCTGATTGCTAGTTTATTTTTAATTCAATTTTATAGTAAAAGTTATCATATTATTGCGACCTTAGCCGTTTATGCAATTGGGGTTACTTTAACACTGTTATTAATGTATGGCTCTTTAAAAAATAAAGCAATTAGTTGGATTGACTTAGGTTTTTTCTCGATTCAGCCTAGTGAGTTTGCAAAGATTATTATTATTATTTGGTTATCGTGTTATTATGATAAACATCAAGAACATTTAAATAAATATGGAACAGTGCTTTATCCAATATTAATATCTGTCGTTATTGCTGGACTTATTTTTGCACAACCAGACTTGGGTACTACTATTATTTATTCTATTATTGTAGCTACTATTTTCTTTATGGCACCTATATCTAAAGAAATTAGGAATAAAGTTTTATGGATTATTATGGGTGGAATCGTTATTATGTCATTAGTTTTAGTTGGTGGTGGAAGTAGTCTATTAACAGAAAGACAAAAAGAAAGATTTGATTTTTCGAATCCTTGTAGCACTGAAAAATTCTATGGAAAAGGAAACCAAGTATGTAACGGTTATATTGCGATTAATAATGGAAAACTATTAGGAGTTGGTCTTGGAAATAGTACTCAGAAATACTTATATTTACCAGAAGCACATACCGATTTTATTTTTGCTATTATTATGGAAGAATTAGGTTATCTTGGGTGTATTATTATTTTGTTTTTATATTATCTATTAATTGGAAGAATTATAAAAATAGGAAGAGATAGTCATAATACAAGAGGATTTTTGATATGTATGGGAGTAGCTGTCTACATTATTTTACATATTTTTGTCAATTTAGGTGGTATTTTTGGTATTATGCCAATGACAGGAGTACCACTACCATTTATGAGTTATGGTGGAAGTTTCGCTATGTGTTTGGTGTTTGCACTTACCTTTGTACAGCGAATTAATGTAGAAAATTGCTTTTATAAAGAAAAAAATTTAAAAAACTTGGAAAAAAAGAAGTAAATTTCAAAGTTTTATAAATAATCTCTATAGGAGGTTATTTTTTTATGGAAAAATTAAATGAAATAAAATTATTTTTTAATGAGCATAAATTTTATGTTCTAGTAGCTTTGGCTATTTTAATCTTATTATTAGGAGGTGGATTCCTTTATTTTCTAAATATTAAAGAAACTAATAGTTTGGATTCTAAAATAGAATTAGAAAAAGAAAATACAAAAGATGAGAAATTAGAAGAAGAAATCCCAAGTCAAGAATGTACTGTCATGGTAGATGTGAAAGGACAAGTAAACCAACCAGGCTTATATCAACTTTCTTGTAACAGTAGAGTTCAAGATGCAATTTTAGCTTCAGGTGGTGCTTTAGAAAGTGCAGATACTTCTGTTTTAAATTTAAGTAAAGTTTTAGAAGATGAAATGGTAATTATTGTTTATTCCAAAGAAGAAGTTAAAAGCTTTAGTTCTATAAAGGAAGAAGTAAAGAAAAAGGAAGAAAAGTGTGAGAATCAAACTATTATTAAAAATAATGCCTGCGTTACTTCTGAAAAGATTGTGGTTGAAGATAATTCTACTAGTAGTAGTTCTAATACTAATACTAAAATATCACTGAATCATGCCACAAAAGAAGAATTATTAACTTTAACGGGAATAGGTGAGAGTAAAGCTAACTTAATTATAGAATATCGTAATCAAAATGGTGGGTTTAAAACAATTGAAGAAATTAAAAATATAAAAGGTATTGGAGATAAAATGTTTGAAAAAATTAAAGATAATATTACCATCTAAATGGTTTTGTTTCCTTTTACTAGCAATAACTTTCTTAGTTTGTATTCACTTTTTTCTAAGCCCACATTCTAGCAAATATACTGGTGGTGAAACTACTTTCACAGGAACAATTATGAATATAGAAGTATCAGGTGGAATGTTATCATTAGAGATAATGGGAAAAGAAAAGCTAATTGGGAGTTACTTCTTTTTAACTGAAGAAGAAAAAGATTCCTTTTTAGTTACTTATTCATTAGGTGATACTATTTATTTCGAAGGTAATTTAGTTTTACCTAGTAAAAATAGTGTTTTTAACCTGTTCAATTATAAAGAGTATTTGGAAAGAAAAGAAATCTATTATTTAGTAGAAATAATCACGATTCAAAAAATAGATTCTAGTAAAAATTTATTATATCAGTTAAAAAATAAAATAAATCATCATATTTCTAAATACCAAAGCAGTAGTTATTTACAGGCTTTTCTATTAGGTGATACGAGTAAAATAGATGATGATATATTAGCTACTTATCAAAAAAATGGTGTTAGTCATTTATTAGCTATATCAGGAATGCATGTTTCTTTTTTAAGTGGAATGTTATTACTTCTTTTCAAAAAAATTCGTTTTTCTACTTTGATTCAATATCTTTCGGTCATTCTTTTTTCACTTTTTTATATGATTCTATCTGGAAATACACCATCTATTAGTAGAGCAGTTATACTGTTTTCTCTTATTAGCATAAATAAAATATTTGATTTAAAAATTTCTACTTTGCAGCTACTTTTGATTACTTTTTGTTTATTGGTAATAAATAATCCTAATATTTTATTTGATGTTGGCTTTGAATATTCTTTTCTTATTAGCTTTTACCTAATTTTATTTCAAAAGAAACTAAATCAAGATTCTTACCTAAAAGGATTATTTCAAATATCTTTTTTTAGTTTTTTAGTTAGTCTTCCAATTTCGATTTTTTATTTTTATCAAGTGAATCTTTTTAGTATTTTCTTGAATTTGGTTTTTGTACCATTGGTATCATTTATAATATTTCCTCTTTCTTTTTTAACTTTTCTTTTGCCTTTTCTTGATAGTGTTTTTTCATTTCTTACTCAATTTATGGAAACTTTATCTTTGTTTTTTAGTAATCATCTTTCTTTTTTATTGATTTTTAGAAAACCACATTTGATATGGATTCTTTTTTACTATTTCTTTTTACTTTTGTTTCGGTATGATTATAAAAAAATTGGTAGTTTAGGAATTATTTTATTACTTAGTTATCAGTATTTTTATTTATTTTTGTTTCCACAGACTTTTTTTATTATGATAGATGTAGGACAAGGAGATAGCTTACTTATTCACTCTAATAATCATACTTTATTAGTAGATACAGGTGGAAAAATTGAATATAAAAGAGAAAAGTGGCAGATAAGAAAAACTAAAACTATTGCAGAAAAAACATTGATTCCATTATTAAAATCATATGGCATTAGAAAATTAGATTATTTAATTCTTACACATGGTGATACTGATCATATGAAAGAAGCAAATAATTTAGTTAGGGATTTTTCAGTATCACAGGTTATTTTTAATCCTGATTCTTATAATGATTTGGAATTATCACTTATAAAATTATTAGAACGAAGAAAGATTAAATATTATCAGAATGTTAAAAGAGTGGGACTTGGGAATTTACAGTTATCTTTTCTGAATACTAAATTATACGATAATGAAAATGATAACTCTAATGTATTATATTTTTCTTATTTTAATTTTCAGTTTCTTTTAATGGGAGATGCAAGTAAAAAAAGAGAAAGTGATATTTTAGTTAATTATAATTTACAGAATATAGATTTTTTAAAAGTAGGGCATCATGGTTCTAATACTTCTTCTAGTAAAGAGTTTATTAGTAAAATTAGTCCTAAATATAGTTTGATTAGTGTTGGTAAAGATAATCGCTATGGTCACCCTAAAGATTCAGTATTAGATATTTTGAAAGATACTAAAATTTATAGGACTGATATTAATGGAAGTATTGAGATTCAGTTAAAGAAAAATAAATATAAAATCAGGACTTGTAGTCCATAGAAAGGAGTAAGGTATGAATTATTATAATGAGATAAAGAAAGAACTTATTGATAATGAATTAAATAAAAAAGTAAAAGATTATAGTAAAAATAAATATGAAATTCAAAAGTATTATAATGTAGGTAAATTTCTGCTAGCAGCAGGAAATAATTACGGAGAGGGAATAATTGCAGAATATTCAAAAAAATTAACAAATGAAATTGGTAAAAAATATAGTGTAAGATATCTATTTGATATAAGAAAGTTATATTTATTTTCAAAAATGCATCCACTGGGTGCACAATTAACAATGTCACATTATAGACTTCTTTTTCCTTTAAATGATGATAACGAGATAGACTATTATATTAATCAAATTATCAAAAGAAATCTTTCTAAAAGAGAATTAGAAAAGATTATTAAATCTAATGAATATGGGAGATTGCCAGAGAATACAAGAAATAAAATGATTAAAAAAGAAGAATCAAATGTGGTTGACTTTGTAAAAAGTCCTATTCAAATAAGAAATAATTGGAATAAAGAAATAATATCAGAAAAAGTATTACAAAAATTAATACTAGAAGATATTTCTAGTTTTTTAGAAGAATTAGGCAATGGATTTACTTTTATAAAAATGAATACAAAATAAAGATTGATGATAGATATAACTACATAGATTTACTTTTATATAATATCAAATATAAATGTTATGTAGTAGTAGAATTAAAAGTAACTGAACTCAAGAAAGAACATACAGGTCAAATTGAAGTATATATGAATTATATTGATAAAAATTTAAAGAAAGAATTTCAAAATAAAACTATAGGTATAATTATTTGTAATCAAGATAATAAATATGTTATAAAATATTGTTCTGATGATATAATAATTGCTAGAGAGTATTAATTAATATAATAGGAGTAGGAGTTGATTATTATGTCAAAAGTACTTGAAACAAATTTATGTAAAATCAATTATTCAAATAGTTTGCAAGAATTATCTAATGAGACAGTCAAACTATTACAAGATAAGATTATTGAATATAAAGAATTATTCAATATTGAGTTAGATGAAAAAATTATTGTAAATTATTTTGATAATTTAGAAGAATTTAGAGAATTTATATATAAGATTAGAGGTGAAAGAAAGTCATTACCCAAATATGCAAATGGTACTTATGATGATGGTATGATTAATGCTTATGTCGAACCTGATACCCAATTAAAAAGATTATATACAGCAAGTCATGAATTATTTCACATATTATATGCGAAATATATATTGAAAAATGACTATTCAAAAAGAATAGTTTGGTATGATGAAGGTATGGCACAATTAATGTCTGGAGAAAAAGATAAATATATTGATGAAGAAAAATTTAAAAGTTTTTATTTAAAGGTAAAAGAGGAAACTAAAACAATACCAAATTTAAATGATTTAGAACATGGTAATTCATTCTGTAGTGATGAATATAATGGGTATGATTTAAGTTACTTATCTATCAAATATTTAAATGAAATATTAAGTACAGAAAAATTTAGACAACTTATGTATGATTTTTTGAGTATACAAGAGTATGGTAACAATTTAATATATAAGATGTTTGATTATTATGATGAGCAATTTAAAATTGAAAGAAGAAAAAGCAGTACTTATTAAAATCACAGTTTTTTCATAAAAATTATATCATCACATGAAGACTATAATCATATGGAAGAAACTAATATTTAGTAAGTAGAAAAAGTAATATTTAATTGTTGTAAATATAATGATTTAAAGAAAAATTATTACATTTCTTGTAAACTAAAATATTTCAAAAATGGCAGACAGTGTCTGCTAAATTAAGCTAGAGTTATTATTGCGAGATTTTTTGGCTTGACGATAATAAATTTCATATTATGTCAATATACCTAAATTAAATAATCTATCAATTGTACAGTTAAAGGAAAAACTAAGAATAAATGAATATGAAAGAATATCAGATACTAAAAATAAATTTTGTTTACCTAAATAAATCTATGCCTATTTAATAATAGAAACTCTGAAATTAAAAGATTATTAAATAAATGATAAATTCTTATAACTTCAAGAAAATAGTAACTTTTTTAATTTATTTACCATAATATATATTAGGACGCAGAATATGCGTTTTGATATAGATTAGGGGACTTTTTGTCCTCTTTTTGCTACTTGCGAAAAAAGAATAATTATGATATTATGTTGAATAGTAAAATTAGATTTTAATTACTGAGGTGTTATTATTCATGAAAAAATACTATGAAGATAGAGAATATCTTAATAAAGTTTATGATATATTAGAAAATGATGAATTTCAGAAAATGGAACACATTATGCATCATGAGGGAAATCGTTTAGAACATTCGGTTCGTGTTTCTTATCATTCATATCAATTAGCTAAGTTATTTAGATTAGATACTAATAAAGTAGCTAGAGCTGCTCTTCTTCATGATTTCTTTTTAGAAGATAATCAAAATGCAACAAAAAAAGAAAAAGCTTATACTTTGATTTATCATCCTGAATATGCTTTAGAGAATGCTAAAAAGTATTTTGAATTATCTAGTTTAGAAGAAGATATTATAGTATCTCATATGTTTCCAATAGGTAAGCATGTACCAAAATACTTTGAAAGTTGGTTAGTTGATATTGTAGATGATTTTGCATCAATCTATGAAAAAACAACGGTTGTTCGTAGACAATTGTCAACTGCTATGTGTTTTTTAATTATGGTTTTAGTAAACAATCTTAGATAATTTTGATTGTTTTTTTCTTTTGTATTCGTTATAATAATATATATTATTTGTCCTGGTAGTTCAACGGATAGAACAAGGCTCTCCTAAAGCTTAGATACGAGTTCGATTCTCGTCTGGGACACCATTATTTTGATAAAAATTTATTATATAGGTTTTGGGGGCTTTATGATGAACATAGAATTTTTAAATAATGAATTTGGCAAACGTTTAAAATTAACACAAAATGGTAATACCTTTAATATTTTATTTGGATGTAATCTTGATTTATATTTTCAACCTGATATAGATAGAATGAAATTAATTACAAATCGTGAACCTTTAGAATTTGTAATTAGTGAAGAAGATGGCTTTCTATATGATGCTTTTTTGAATTTATATGAAAAGATTACCCAATATAGTCCGTATGATGAAATAGATATTGATAGTCCGTATGATGAAATAGATACCTACGAAAAAGAATATCAAGAGAAAAAGGATTCTTATCGTCCATTTCCATTAGTACATGATAAAGTTATTTCATGGCACTCTGATGAAGAAGATGCAGATACTTCTAGTATTTTAAATATTTCTAAGACTGATAATAACCAAATAAAATTAGAGTTTATTAAGAATAAACCAGAAAATGGTTTTTATTTAACTTATGCTATTCGTTTTAGAAATAGTGGTAGTACTTATGATCCTTTTAACTTTAGATTTATGGAACTTTATAATTCTTTATGCAATTACTATGAAAACTATCAGCCTAATCATAAAGAAAAACAACTGCAAAAATAATTAATAATATAATTAAAATCTTTCACTAACCAAATTTATTCGATATCTTAATAAAATAGGGCCCCTATTATGGCCTTATTTTTTTTATAACCATATATAGTAGTAGGAGGTGTAATTATGTGGGAATTAATACAATCTAATATTTTAGAAATTGTAGTTACTTTTCTAACAGCATTTGCTACTTATATTGCTACTAGATTTAAGAAAAAATATGAAGAACATATCAATGCTTTAGAAAAACAAAAAATAGTAAAAACAGTTGTGAATGCTATAGAACAGCTCTATAAAGATTTAGATGGCCCTACAAGAAAAGAAAAAGCAAAAGAAAATATTATTTTAATGCTGAATGAAAAAGGAATTGTTATTACAGAACTTGAAATGGATATGATGATTGAAGCAGTAGTAAATGGATTTAACCAAGGATTACAAAAAGATGGTGATTTTATTGAAAGCCTTTAGTTTTGGTATGAAAAATATGAGAATTACTCAAAGCTATAACGGTACAGTATCTCATAAACCTCATTGGTATCAAAGTAAAGATTATGCAGATTACCCAATAGATATTGCGGGTATTGATGCAGGTAGAGAACCATATTACGCTACTGTTGATATGGAAGTAGTAGCTATTAAAGGAATTGGTAATTCAACTACCAATACCATTTGGTTAGTTGCAACAGAAGAGTGTGATACACCAAGTGGCATTATGAAGCCGTTTATCGTGCTTACACATTGGAATGATTCTGATCCTTATATCAAAAATTTAAAAGTTGGTTCTATTGTGAAAATGGGTAGTCCTATTTGTGAAGAAGGGGTAGATGGTGCTACTGCTAATCATTTACATTTAGTATGTGGAAATGCATTACGAGGTTGTGGTAACGGTTTTATTCAAAATAGTAATGGTAAATGGGTATCCAAAGGTTATTGTTTAAAGCCAGAAGAAGTTATGTTTATTGATAAAGAATTTACGAATATCTTATCTACTAACGATTTAACATTTAAGGATAAACCTAAAGAAGAAAGAACTACATCATTTTTAGGCTCTAAAGGTTATTTAACCTTAGGAGATAGTGGTGATAATGTTAACAAAATAGCTCTATTTATGAAAAAAAACTTTCCAGCTTATACTTCTAAAAAAGCATTAGGCAGTTACTATGGTAAGTACATTAAAGCAAGTATTACAGAGTTTCAAAAAAGAACCGGTCTATTAGCAGATGGTAATATTGGACCTATTACATTAGCTAAATTAAAAGAATACGGTTTTCAGGAATAAAAAGATTTTAGGTAACTAGAATCTTTTTTCTTATGTTTTTTTCTATTTTCAAAAATCTTATGTTATAATGAAAGCAGAATAGTATGAGGTTTTGCATACAATAGAAAAGGAGGATGTTATGAAACAAAAACCTCAAAGAAAGACTATTTTAAAAATAATAGGAATTTGCTTTCTATTTGTTTTGGTATTTGCGTTAGTGCTATCTTTATCACCAACAGTATTTGCTGATGCTGGTAATAATAATAGATATGATACTAGTAGCTCATCAAGTAGTTCTAGTGATGGAGATAGTTATCTACTAAACTGGATTATTTATTTCTTATTTGAAATGTTTGGACCACTTCCAGGTATTATTTTATGTATTATATTGCTTATTGTTTTTGGCTATTTAAAGAAAACAGGTAAACTAAAAAATATCCAGAATAGTATTAATAGTACCATTACTAGTAATTATTCAGAATCTTTTAATCAAATTGTTGATAATACTATTAGTGTATCAGAACAAATTAGACAAATCGATCCTGAGTTTTCAAGTGACAATTTCTTAGCTTGGTCAAGGGAAGTATTTTTGAAAATACAACAGGCTTGGACTGATAGAAACTGGAAAGTTATTCGTCCTTTTGAAAGTAATGAATTATTTAATATTCATAATAGTCAATTAAATGAGTACATTAAGAATCATAAAATCAATGTAGTAGAAAAAATAAATATTTCGAATGCTACCTTAAGAGAATTTAGACAAGATGGTGATAAAGAAGTATTGGTTGTTGAACTACATGCTGTGATGAGGGATTATGTAATTGATGAAAAGACGAAAAAAGTATTAGAAAGCAATCCTAATAAAGATTGGTATATGAAATACCTAATGACATTTAATCGTAAAAAGGGTGTTTTAACTAAATCAGGAACTAGTAACAAATCTACTACAAACTGTCCTAATTGTGGAGCTCCAACAGAAATTACTTCATCAGGTCAATGTGAATACTGTGATAGTGTAATTACTACGGGAGAACATGATTGGGTATTAAGTGATATTCATTCTATTAAATAAAAGTTTTCATTATTCATATTAGTAGTATGCAAACAATCTATTCAAAAATAAATAAAGGAGATTTATATGGGATTATTAAAAGCGTTTACGCAAGGTGTATCATCAAGTTTTGGTGATCAGTTTAAAGAAATGGTGGTATGCCCAGAAATAGAAAAAAATGTATTAATTCAAAGAGGAGTAGTAAAACACGGTAGTGGAAATACTAATCCAACAGAGGGCGTAATTTCTAATGGTAGTAAAATTGTAGTACCTCAAGGTATGGCTATGATGCTAATTGAAAATGGTGCTATTAAAGAATTTTCAGCAGAAGCTGGAGAATATATTTGGGATAGTGGAAGTGAACCTAGTATTTTTACTGGTGGCTTTTTTAAAGGAATAGGAGATACTTTTAAAACAATTGGTAAGCGTTTCACTTATGGTGGTATGGCTCCAACTGATCAAAGAGTATACTATGTTAATTTACTTAATATTACAGGTAATAAATTTGGTTCTCCACAACCTAAGAAAATTACTGATGAAAAATATGGAATGTTAGAAGTTACTTTCTTTGGAGAATATGCTTTTCAAGTAAAAGATCCTATCATTTTAGTACAAAATGTAATTGGTGCTAATAGTAAAGATACTGTTACTTATGAAGAAGTAATAGGGGGACAATTAAAAAGTAAATTTGTAGAACAGATTACACAAGCTCTTACTATTGTTATGAGAAAACATAAAGTTTCATTTGGTGATATTGGGATGTATGGTGGCGATATTTCTAATGAAATGAATATTATTTTAGATGAATCTTGGCATCAACAATATGGTCTTGAGATTACTGATGTAGCAATTGCTGATATCAATTTAACTGAAGAATCAATGAAAAGAGTTTCTAGAATTGATGATGCTACTATTTTCTCTAATCCTAATTTACAGTCAGGACTTATGGCTCAATCTTCTGCAAAAGCTATGGAAACAGCTGCAGGAAATGAAGGAGGAGCCATGGTTGGATTTATGGGTATGAATATGGCTAATCAAATAGGAGCAAATATGATGGCATCTGTAAATCAAAATGTAGGCGGTACTTATCAAGCTCCAGTCAATAATCAACCAGAACCAGGTACAATTTTTAATCATCAACAACCACAAGCTAATACTGAAGTAGCTATTGCTTCATCTAATACTAGTGAAGAAGTACTAGATACAAATGAAGAAACAGATACAAAAGAAGAAGTAAAAACAAATATTCCTAATTTCTGTCCAAACTGTGGTACTAAGACAACTGGTGGTAATTTTTGTAGTAACTGTGGTCAAAAATTAAACTAATAGAAGCAAGAGCTTAGATAAAAATACTAGGCTCTTTTATTTTTTATTGATATAATGGTAGTAGAGTGGAGTTGATACTATGGGAACAATCGATACTTATTTAAAAGAATATGGAAATTATACTTTCCAAGAAGAAGAATTCAATGAAGTAGATGCCATTATTTTTTCACTTCTTTCTTATGCTAATTTACTAGATATTGTGCCAGGATCAAAAAAAGAAAAAATATTATTAAAGGATGCTGCTTTATTATTTTCTAAAAAATATACTGTAAAAGAAATGAATCAAAACATTTTATCTGTTAAAAATGCTAGTCACTTAATTGGAAAACTTGCTAAAACTAAGAGATTTCAAAACTTAAAATTGTATCATTATCGTTATAAAGTAACTTTTGATATGCAATTTGGTGCCATGTGTATAGAAATGCCTACTAAAGAAGTATATGTTTCTTTTGAAGGTACTGATGGTTATATCAGTGGTTGGAGAGAAGACTTTATGTTTAGTTACCTTTTTCCTACTAGTGCTCAAAAAGAAGCAATTCAATATTTAAATGAAGTAACTGGTTTATTTGGCCCAAAAATTTATGTAGGAGGACACTCTAAAGGTGGAAATCTAGCTTTGGTTTCTTCTATGTTCTGTAAAAATAGTGTTCGTAATAAAATTAAGTTAGTATTTTCACATGATGGGCCAGGACTTAGAAAACATGAATTTGAGTCTAGCAGATACCAAAAAATATTACCAAAACTACGCAGTTATGTTCCAAAATCTAGCTTTGTAGGAATGCTTTTAAGACACTCTACTAACTATATTGTAGTTGATAGTAAAAACAAATTATTTATGCAACATGATGCTACTTCTTGGATTATAGAGAAAAATAAACTAAAAAGAGCTGAACTTAGTGACTTTAGTAAAAAAGTTGAAAAAGGCATTATCAATTGGTTAAATCAGTTAGATGATGAAAAAAGAGAACAGTTTACTAATAATCTATTTAGTATTTTAAAGAAAGCTGATATTCATAATTTAAATGAGATCAGACAAGCTAAACTTAGTAGTATGATTAAAATTTTAAAAGAAACGAAAAATATGGATAAAGAAACTAGAATGATGATGGTTTCTTATTTAAAAGATTTATATAGTGAAATAAAGGAGTAAATATGGCTAATAATTATATTGAAAATAAAGATGAGTATTTAATTGAAACTAAAAATCATGAAAAGATACCTGTTAGAAAGCTGCAGCTAGAAGTTTTAAGTATTATGGACGAAATTGATAGAGTTTGTAGAAAAAATAATATTCAATATTTTTTAATTGCTGGAAGTAGTTTAGGTAGTGTTAATTATGGCGGCTTTATTCCTTGGGATGATGATATGGATATTTCAGTTTCTATCGATGATTGGCCTAAGTTTATTGAAGCTATGAAAAAGGATTTAAGCGATAAGTTTTACTTTGACTGTTATGAAATAGATAAACGCTATAACACAATATCTGGTCCTTGGATGAAAGTTAGAAAAAAAGGTACTTATATTGAGGAAGTTAATTTTTTACTAAAAAATAGATGCAAAAAAGGTAATGGCGTTTTTGTTGATGTAATACCATATGGAGGAATAGCTGAAAATAAATTTGTTGACGAAGTAGAAAGAACGATAGTAAAAATCAATATGCTTTTTATTGTGTTATTAGATAACTTACATATTAATCCGATTTTATTTAAAAGCTTTGTTTATTGGTTTAGTAAAAAATGTATGAAATGGCACAAAAATAGTAAACTTGTTTCACAACCGGTATCAGTACCTTGGGAGAAATTTTTACATGAACCAGTTTTCTTAAAAGAAGATGTTTATCCTGTTAAGGAGTATGACTTCGAGGGTAGAAAATTTTATTCTTATCATAATATAGAAAAGATTTTAAAGAAGTGGTATGGACCTAATTGCTTAAAAAAATGGAATGGTAAGAAATGGGTTGAAACATTACCAGAAGAAAAGCGTAAATGTAAACATACTAGGGATTTAAATTTAGAAGGAGATTTACCAAAAGAGTAGTTGACTTCTTTTTTTATTTGATGTATCATGAATATATGAACAAATACTCATATGTAGAAAGAGAGGACATATACTATTATGGAGAATAAGGAATTATTAACAGAACTAGGTGACTTTTTTAAGATTTTTGCTGATGCTACTAGAATTCGTATTTTGGAATTATTAACAGAACAAGAATGCTGCGTAAGTGAAATAGCTGATAAATTGATGGTTAGTCAGTCGGCAATATCACATCAATTACAGATGCTTCGTTATTTTAATGTAGTAAAAACTGATAAAAAAGGGCAAAATGTTATATATAGTCTAGCTGATGATCATATTAGAATTATTTTAAGATATGGTCTTGAACATATTAAGGAGGAGAAGAATGAAAAAAATTAATATCAATGAAGATTTATTAAAGATTATTATCAGTACCGTTTTATTTTTATTATCTTTTTTAGTAAAAGATTATCATATTCTATATGTTATTATTTTACTACTTAGTTATATTATTATTTCATATGAACTTTATATTAATACTTATCACAACATTTTAGAAAAAGAATTCTTTGATGAAGATACTTTAATGATTATTGCTACCATTGGAGCTTTTTGTATTGGTGAATATTTAGAAGCTGTTTTAGTTATTTTATTATTTCAAATAGGAGAGTATTTATCTGATGTTGCAAGTAGTCGTACTAAGAAAAGTATTACGGGATTACTAGATTTAAGAAGTGATACTATTCATTTAGTTAAAAATGATAAGACGAAGTTAGTTGCTACTAAGAATGCTAAAATAGGAGATATTTTTGAAGTATTACCAGGTGAAATTGTTCCTCTTGATGGTGTTGTGGTAGAAGGAGAAAGTTTTCTTAATACAGCAAGTTTAACGGGAGAAAGTGTACCAAGAAAGATTAGTATTAATGATATTGTTTTAAGTGGAGTAGAAAATGTATCAGGTGTTATTAGAATTAAAGCTACTTCTACTTATGAAACAAGTACAGCTAGTAAAATTATTGATTTAATGGAACATTCTAATGATAAGAAAACAAAAACGGAAAAGTTTATTACTAAGTTTTCTAGAGTTTATACGCCAGTAGTGGTTGTTTTAGCAATACTAATAGCAATTATTCCTTTATTTTTTAATGTAGCTTTTCAAACAAGTTTATATCAAGCTCTTGTATTTTTAGTTATGAGTTGTCCTTGTGCTTTAGTAATTTCAGTACCACTTGGTTTCTTTCAAGGAATTGGTAGATGTAGTAGAGAGAAAGTTTTAGTAAAGGGTAGCAATGAACTAGATGGTTTAACAGATATTAATGTAATAGCTTTTGATAAAACAGGAACCATTACAGAAGGTAATTTTGAAGTTACCAAAGTTTTTACTACTTCAGAAAAAGTTGATATTTTAAAAATAGCTGCTCATATAGAATCTTTTAGTAATCACCCAATTGCTAAATCAATTACAGCTAGCTATCTAAAAAAGATTGATAAGAAAAAGGTTAATAACTTTAAAGAGGTTAGTGGTAAAGGTGTTATAGCTAAATATGATGGCGTTACTTATTATTTAGGAAATAGTTTACTTATGTCTTTACAAAATATTGACATGCCTGTTGTAAAAAGTACAGGAACTGTTATTCATATTGCTACTGATAACAAGTATTTAGGTTATTTGATAATTAGTGATGTGATTAAAAAGCATGCTAAAAGAGAGATAGCTAATTTGAAAAAACTTGGTATTAAAAGAATTTTATTATTATCAGGTGATGATGAAAAGGTAGTGGAAGGGGTATCTAAAAAGGTAGGAATTGATGAATATTATGCATCTCTTCTTCCACAAGATAAGGTAAAAAAGGTAGAAGAACTTACATTAGATAATAAAGTAATGTTTGTAGGTGATGGTATGAATGATGCACCTGTTATTAAATTAGCATCTATTGGAGTATCTATGGGTGGAATTGGTAGTGATATTGCGATAGAAGCTAGTGATGTTGTCTTAATGCAAGATGATATTTCAGGTATTAGAAAGGCTATTTTGATTTCTAATTTAACGAAGAAAGTTGTAAAATGGAATATCTTTTTAGCAATATCTGTTAAAGTTATTGTTCTTCTATTAGCTCTATTTGGTTACCCATCTATTTGGTTAGCAATAGTTGCAGATGTTGGGGTTACTTTATTATCAGTATTAAATACTTTTATTATTCAGAAACATCGTATTTAATGGAAAAGTAAATTAAATTTTAAAAATTACTACTTGTTTAAAGATAGAAAATAAGATATACTTTAAATGTAATAAAAAATAGGTTACTAAGTATATTAATTAAGGACTATGAGTTTTAGCTTGTTGTCCTTTTATTATATGGTTGTTTTTAGTATTTCACATTTCAAAAAAAGTATAAAAATATCTTTTATTTAATTTGTGAAATACCTTTATTTTACTAGTTAAAACTCCTATTTCTATGCTTTTTAAGTAATATACTTAGAAACCAGAATAGGAGTAGTAAAAAATGAAAAATAAGAAGAAACAAATAATTATTACATTAATAGGAATTATTAGTTTAATAGTAATAACAGTAGGAGTAACTTATGCATTCTTTAATTATGCAAAAGAAGGAACAACAGATAATACGATTAAAACAGGA
>ENA-ORKV01001315-ORKV01001315.1-human-gut-metagenome-genome-assembly--contig:-NODE-1315-length-19256-cov-9.879243_pt1 | contig 19256 bp, 20 predicted proteins | sample MGYA00243058_ERZ508805 | MGnify/ENA primary metagenome ERZ508805 (study PRJEB26277, sample SAMN04329770) | human gut metagenome | biome: human-associated habitat | host: Homo sapiens | place: USA... | reverse complement strand
TTGGTGCCGAAGACCGGAATCGAACCGGTACGGTGTTTAACCACCGCAGGATTTTAAGTCCTGTGCGTCTGCCAGTTCCGCCACTTCGGCATGCACTACTTTCTTATTGTCACGACCTGCGACAACAAAATTAATTATAATGTATGATTTAAATACTGTCAATATATTTTTTATATTTTTTTATTTTTTATCTAAAAATTTTTTTAATTATTCTATTTTATTTATATTTAATAATAAAAGTAAAATGAATAATTAAGTTGTCTATCTAACATATTTTATAATTTTCTATATAATAAAAATAAGAGTATACAATATGTATGACTCTTATTTTTTATATTATGCTCTTCCTTTTGAATTCTTTCCTTTAAATTCTTGATGTTTCTTCACATCTTGAAGTTTTTCTTCACTATCTTTTAAAAATTTAGAAATCTTGTCCTCAAAGTTTGTTGAACTTGCTTTTGTTGTTTTTTCACTATTCCAATCTAATTCAACAGGTTTAACTGACTTCTTAGGAACATTTGCTTGTTTAATTGATAAGCTTATCTTCCCGTTATCGTCAATTGAAAGCACTTTTACTTTTACTTTGTCTTGTTCTTTCAAATGTTGTCTTATATCTTTTACAAATGAATCTGCAACTTCTGAAATATGAACTAATCCTGTTTTTCCTTCTACCTCTACAAAGGCACCAAAATTTGTAATGTTTACTACTGTTCCTTCCACTATGTTTCCTGCCATTAGGGTCATGTTAAAAAAATTCCTCCTTGAATTTAAATATATGTTATTATTTTTATAACCTATTCATTATTAGAATTTGAATTGTCTTCTTCAGTTGAATTGTCTTCTTCATTTGAAGATTCTTCTGAACTTTGTTTTGAAGTTTCATCTATTAATGAAGCACCAGAAGATTCCTTTTCTACAGACTTTTCACCATCTTTTATCATATTTAGCTTTTCTCTTGCTAACTTTTCATTGTACTCATCAGTTTGTGACATATTAATTTCTTCAGTAAGCTTTTCATTTGTTTCTTTTACTTTTTGAAGCTCTGCTGTTTTTTCTTGTGTTTCTTTTTTAATTCTATTCATAGCACTTTGTTGCTTAATGAATCCACAAACAAAAATCGTACACAGTACTATGATAATTAAATTTCTAAACCTAAACTTTCCTTTCATATCTAGCACCTCTATTCAAATTCTATAAATATATTGTAATCACTATATTTACTTAATTCAAGTAATTTTTCAATAGTTAATTACTTTTATTACCCATTTTTAACATAAATATTTTTATTGGGTATATTAAATGCTTAAATATGACTCTTAAACTTCTAATTACAACTTTTCCAATAAATTTTTCAACTATTATTATATATTTGCTAATAAACTTAAAATATACACCTAATGATATAATAATAAATAAATATACATACATTCCTAAAAATGCATAACTATTATATAAAAGAAAAATAAATATAATAATTGCTGTCAAAGTCCAAAATAAAATATCTTCAATTATGAATATAATTTTAATACCATTACTTCCTCTTATTATCCTATATTCATCAAATAGTATTCCTGTAATAATCCCTGAAAGAAAGCTATAGAAAATTATATTTAATTGAACACTAATTTCTAATGGCATATTACTTAAATAACTTCTTAACTATGCTTTCTTTTGTTACTTTAATATTTTTTTCATTGTATATCATAGATGAAATTACACCAGATACAATAACTTCACCACTTTGAACATCTAATTTGCTCATTTTTAGATTACTTCCCTTTATTGTAAGGTTTCCTAATACTGTATTTAAAGAAATTTTTTCATCTTGAAAGCTAACTATTTCCTCTACTCCAGATAATAAAAGCTTTTTTCTATTTTCTAATGATAAACTACTACTCTTACACTGTTCCATAATATTCTCCTTATGAGTTATACAATAGATTATATGTAAGAAAAATTTTGTTTATTCAAAGTATCTATTCTTTGTCTTCTTCGCCTTCAAGGATTATATACATATCCTTGGCATCATCCTTTTTTACATATTCTGATATATTAATAATCTTTGCTTTTAATTTTCTATTTGCAAAGATTATTTCTATAATATCTCCTTCTTTTATATCATTTGATGGTTTAGCAACTTTTCCATTAATAGAAACTCTTCCACTTTCACAAGCTTCCTTTGCTACAGTTCTTCTTTTTATTATTCTTGATACTTTAAGATATTTGTCTAGTCTCAATTTTTTTCTCCTTAAAAAATATATGATTTATAAAAAAACCCGAGTTATCTCGGGTTCTTTTACTATTTATTAACTTTTTCCTTTAGTTCTTTTCCTGCTTTAAAAACTGGAACTGTTGATGCTGGTATTGTTATTGGTTCTTTAGTTCTTGGATTTCTTCCTTCTCTAGCTGCTCTTTCTCTTGTTTCAAATGTTCCAAATCCAACTAGTTGAACTTTTTCACCTTTTTCTAATGCTTCTTCAACACTTTCTGTAAATGCTTTTAATGCTATTTCAGCATCCTTCTTTGTCATTTTAGCCTTTTCTGCCATGCTTGTAATTAATTCTGATTTATTCACAATTACATCCTCCTTAAAATCCAGTTATTATTTTGATATAATACTGTTTTTATGTACCATACCTACATTTTATTATTATATAACCTCTTTGTTAGATAGTCTATACATTTTTATACTTTCACTTATATTATTAGCCTCAAATCTAACAGATATGAATACATTACTCTTATTATTCTCCATAACTAAGGAAAATCCTTCTACATGAGATTATTTTTCTACTTTTTTTGTTTTTTCCCACAGTTCATCCATTTCTTTTAATGACATTTCTTTTAAATTTAATCCTAAACTTGTTGCAGTATTTTCTATATAACTAAATCTTTCTATAAATTTATTTATACATTTATTTAATGCTTCTTCACTATCTACATTTAAAAATCTAGCTGTATTAACACAAGAAAAAAGTAAATCACCTAATTCTTCTGTTATTCTATCCACATTATCTGTTTTGTATACCTCTTCTAATTCATTTATTTCTTCTTTTATTTTTTCTAATGTTTTATCAACATTTTCAAAATCAAAACCTACTTTTTTAGCTTTCTTTTGAACCTTAGCTGCTCTTATTAAAGCTGGTAATGCTTTAGCTACTCCATTAAGTTCATCTGTCATTGTATTAAAATGTTTTTCTTTTTTCTTTAATTCATCCCAATTTGCTAATACTTCTTCTGTTGTATTTACATCTACATTTCCAAATACATGAGGATGTCTATATATCATTTTATTACATATTCCTTCAATTATATCACTAAGATTATAATATCCATCTTCTTTACCTATAGCTGCGTGAAATATAACTTGAAATAAAACATCTCCTAATTCTTCTATAACTCCATTATCATCTTCCTTTTCAATAGCATCTGCTACTTCATAACTTTCTTCTATAATGGCATTTTTTATTGATTCATGTGTTTGTTCTCTATCCCAAGGGCAACCATTTTCTCCTCTTAATATGTCAACAATTTCTACTAAATCATATATATCTTTTTTATTTTTTAAGTTTTTAGGTATATATATATATGTTAAATAATCTATATCTTCTTGCATATCAAGTTCATATAAAGGAATTTTTCTTATACTTTCTTCCCCTTCTATACCAACTGCCCTGCAATATATTATTTCGGTTTCATCATTATAATATTCACATAAACTAAGTTTTACTTCTGAAGCTATAAGTGGATTATATACTTGTGTTATTATTGTTCCTATTCTCTTATCTAATATTTGATTTTTAATATCAAAAGCATCTATTACCTTTAGTCCATTTGCTGGGTCTATTTGTAATCTATCCATCATTGCATCAATAAAACTTACAGCTGGTATTATTTTATACTCTATTTTATTTTCTTTACATAAATCAATTAAATTATATACAGACCTTTCTGCTACTAATGGATGACCTGGAACTGCATAAACCAAATCCCCTTTTTCTTTATAAACCTTAATTAAATCCTCTGCAATATTTTTATATACTTCATCAAAGCTTGTTGAAGTTTCATAATAATGGTCATATGTTTCAAATTTAATTCCTATTTTTTTTATATAATCAACTATTGGGTGTATTTCTGTTCTAAAATATATATTATTGCATTTTTTTAATTGTTCAATAGCTCCAACTGTTAAAGATTGTGGGTCTCCAGGTCCTAAACCTATTATTTTAATCATGAAATGCTCTCCTTTTAATTTAATGGTCTTTGTAAATTTTGCTTTTTACATCTTTAATAGTAAAGACTTTAAAAACAACTATCCCTATTATATATATTATAACACCTAATAAAATAGATAGTAAGCAAGATAGACTATTACTTGTAGCATTTTTAAAAAAATAACTATAACTTAATAAAACTCCAATAATCATAAATATTGATGCATAAGAAGGTTTTATAAAATTATCATAAATATTTAATTTAAAACCTAACTTTTTTTTCATAACAATTATGTTTAATATAGAAACAATAACATACGCTGATATTGATGCTATAACAGCTCCATATATATTTATATTGTTTATTGGAACTAAACCTATAGTTATAATAATTTTAAAAATACATCCAATTAATAAATTTATAATAGGAACTATATAAGAACCTACACTTTGAAGTATTGAAGTAGTAGTTTGAGTTATTATTATAAATGGAATTGATAAAGATAAATATTTTAAAATGTTTCCTCCTTCAGACCTCCCTGGAAGGATAAGTCTCATTATTGGTTCTGCCATAAAAAATAGTCCAAACATACATGGTATTGCAATTACTAAGGAGATTTTCATTGATAAATTTACCTTATTTTTTATTTCTTCTTTTTTCTTTAATATATAGCACTCTGCTATTATAGGTATTAATGATGTACATAATGCCATAGATAAAGTTAATGGAATGTTAACTATAACTGATGCTTTTCCTGTAAGTTGAGCATATAGTATTGTTGCTTTGGTTTTATGAAAACCTGCTTGTAATAATTTTTGAGGTACTAATATTGAATCTATTAAACTCATTATTGTTCCAACAGTTGCTCCTAATGATATTGGTATAGATATTTTTAGTATTTTAGTTAATATATCTGGATTTGATTTTATTTTTGATACTTTAAAAGCTTTTTTTGTTTTTCTATACTTAAAATATAAAAATCCTCCTGCAAGTACTCCTCCTGCTGTTGCTCCAAAAGAAGCTGCTCCTGCAGAAAACTCAATTCCTTTTGGAAGTAAAATATATGCTAAACCAACTCCAAAAACCACTCTTCCTATTTGTTCTAATATTTGTGATATTGCAGAGGGAGTCATATTCTGAAATCCTTGAAAAAATCCTCTAAAAATAGTTACAAAAGAGATTACCATAGGTGCAAAAGAGATTCCTATTAAAGAATAGTATGCTTTATAATCCCAATTCAAAAAATTTATTATTTGTTTAGAAAATAAAAATAATATTAAAGATGTGCCTGTCCCTATAAAAATTGTAAGTATAGCAGATTCTTTTACCACTTGAAAACTTGTTTTGATATCATTTATGGCATTACTTTCTGATATCATCTTTGACATTGCTATGGGAATTCCTGATGCCATTGCTATAAAAAACATATATAGAGGATATGCCATTTGATAATACCCTACACCTTCATCCCCTATTAACATAAATAATGGCCATCTAAAAAATATTCCTAAAAATCTAGTTAGTATTCCTGCTATACCTAATATTAAACTTCCTTTTATTAAGGATTGTTTTTTCATAAAAATCCTCCAAACCCTACTTAGTTCTAATTATTTTTATTTCAAGTTTGGAGTTATTATTCATGATATTTTAAATTATTGCTCCATTTGCTTTCCTAAAAAGGCTGCTGCTGTTTCTGCTAGCTTTAATTCTAATTCTCCTATTTCTTCATCTTTTGATAATATTATAACTGAACCTATAGCATCACCTTGAGCAATTATTGGAGCTATAATTTCATATTTATATTCATCCATTGAATCATCTTTATGTAATGGAATTATTTTATCACTAAGACCTAGTAAAACACTTTTTCTTCCTTCCATTATTTCGTCTAATCTTGAGCTTACTTTTCTATCTTCATAATCTTCTTTACTTGTTCCACTAACAGATATAAAGGCATCTTTATCTGATATTAAAATTATATGTCCTATTACATCTTGAAGACTTTCAGCATATTCTCTTGAAAAGTCTGTTAATTCATTAATTGGAGAATATTTTTTTAATATAATTCCCCCTTCTCTATCTGTAAATATTTCTAATGGGTCTCCTTCTCTTATTCTTAAAGTTCTTCTTATTTCTTTTGGTATAACTACTCTCCCTAAATCATCAATACGTCTTACTATTCCTGTTGCTTTCATTTAAATAATCCTCCTTAAAAAATCAAAATTAAGTTTTTCAACATTAGTATTTGTTTTATAAGAAATTTTATACACATTTAGGTAATATTATATTAGAAATATATTTTTTTACTTTAATATAAAAAAAGAAGCCCTAAAAAGGACTTCTAAAATTTAAATATTATAGTCTATCTTTATGTTCTTTTACTCCAACTTCTTCTTTGTATTGGTCTAACTTGTCATTATAAGCTTGTTGCTTTTTATTATTTAATAGTGTAGATTCAATTTCAGCTTTAGCTTCATCAACAGTTGCTGTATATGCTTCTGTATGAACATTTTCTGCCATTATTAAGTGCCATCCATAATCACTCTTTACAGGGTCTGATACTTCACCACTCTTTAATTCCTTAAATGCATTAGTGAATTCTTCTACCATTCCACTATTTTCATAAGTTACATATCCTAAATATCCACCCTTACCTTTAGTTGAATCTGTATTGTTTTCATCTGCAAATTTCTTAAAGTCATCTAAACTCTTTATTTGAGATTTTATTTCTTTAGCTTTTTCTTCAGAATCTACTAATATGTTATAAGCATCTGCTCCAGCTTCTCTCTTATAACTATCTGTATTTTCATCATAATAAGATTGAATTTCGTCATCTGAAACAGTTACATCTTTAACCATATCTTCAATAACTTTGTTTATTACATAAGTATCCTTAAAGTATTGAGTAAAAGTTTCTAATGTGTATCCATAATTATCTAAGAATTTATTAAATTCTTCTTCTACTGTTGCTGTTGAAGTTTCTGTAGCTGTACTTGAAGAAGCTACTTGGTCTCTATATTTTTGAACTTGTTCTTCAGCATATTTGTTTATTTCATCTTCTTCTGGAACTAAATCAAGCTTTTTAGCCATCTTTAAAAGAACTTCTTTTTCTACTAGACTATCTACTACATTCTCTCTTGTGCTTTTTAATTTATCTTTAAGATCTGAATTTTCTTCAAAATCATCACCATATTGTTCTTTATATTGTGATAAAGTTGATTTTAATTCTGCATCTACATCAGCTCTTGTTATTTTTGTACCATCAACTTCTGCTAATACAGTTTTTCCTATTGATGCTGCTGTTCTTTTTATCATGTTACATCCAGTAAATGATAAAGCCATTGCTCCTATTAAAGCCATTGATATATACGTTTTCACTTTTTTCACGGTATTTTCCCTCACTTCTATTTATTATATTGTTATGTAATATTATGATATTATATAGTATAACAGTAATTCTCCTATTCTTCAATTTTATTATGCCTTTTAAATTATTTCTTTTTTATTAAATTATCGTTTTCTTTGGTATTTTTTACTTTTTTATTAATTTTTTTCATTTTTTAGCAGAAGGCTTAGCCATTTTTACCTTCTGCTATATTATTTATTTTCCTAGTAATTTATCAAACATAGTTTTAAATATTTCTAATAGGTCTTCTCTTTTAACTTCTCTTGTATTAAATCTAAATTCAGGTTTATCTCCAAATTTTAACAATACATTTTCTTTGTAATCTGAAAGTAATTTAAGGAATGTTTTTTTATAATCCTCATAGTCTTTAGCAAATTTAAATATAACTTCATCTTTTATTTCTTTTATTTCCTCTATTGAAATAATATTTGCTCTGCTTTTTATATAAGCTATATCCATAAGATTATTTACACTATCTGGAATATCTGAATATCTGTCTATAAGTTCTTCTTTTACATCATTATATTCATTAATATTTTCTATTGCAGCTATCTTCTTATATACTTCTATCTTTTGTATTTCATCTTCAATATAAGAAGATGGTATATAAGCATCTATTCTTAAATCAATAGTAGTTTCTATAGGCTCTTTATCTATCTCACCTTTAATTAATTTAATAGTATCTTCTAACATTCTACAATATAAATCATATCCTACAGTAGCCATATGACCATGTTGAGCAGAACCCATCATATTTCCTGCTCCTCTTATTTCTAAATCTCTCATAGCTATTTTAAAGCCTGAACCTAATTCAGTAAAATCTTTAAGAGCTTTTAATCTTTTTTCAGCTACTTCTGTTAATACTTTGTCCTTTGTATATAACAAATAAGCATATGCTATTTTATTAGAACGTCCTACTCTTCCTCTTAATTGATATAATTGAGATAATCCCATTTTATCTGAATTATAAACTATGATAGTATTTACATTTGGAATATCAATACCTGTTTCTATAATGGTTGTACATACTAATACATCATATTCCTTTGCCATAAAGCTCATCATTTCTTTTTCTAATTCTCTTTCTGTCATTTGACCATGAACAACAGCAACTTTACTTTCAGGAACTAAGCCTTTTACATAATTTGCAATTCTGTTTATATCTTCAACTCTATTATAAACAAAATAAACCTGTCCTCCTCTTCCTATTTCTCTCATTATGGCATCTCTTATAAGTTGGTCATTTTCTTCAACAACATAAGTTTGAATAGGATATCTTTCTTCTGGAGGAGTTTCTATTACTGAAATATCTCTTGCCCCTGTTAATGACATATGAAGAGTTCTTGGAATAGGTGTAGCACTTAATGTTAAAACATCTATATTTTTCTTAAGATTTTTTATTTTTTCTTTTTGAGTAACACCAAATCTTTGCTCTTCATCAACAATAAGTAATCCTAAATCTTTAAATTCAACATCCTTAGAAACTAATCTGTGAGTTCCTATTAAAATATCTACATTTCCTTCTTTTACAGCTTGAAGAGTTGCTTTTTGTTCTTTAGTAGTTCTAAATCTACTTATCATATCTATTTTTACTGGAAAATCAGAAAATCTTTTTATCATATTTTTGTAATGTTGTTCTGCAAGTATTGTGGTAGGAACAAGAAATGCTACTTGCTTTCCATCCATAACAGATTTAAAGGCTGCACGCATAGCCACTTCTGTTTTTCCATAACCTACATCTCCACATAAAAGTCTATCCATTACTTTATCTGATTCCATATCTTTTTTTATTTCTTCAATTGATGTTATTTGGTCTGGTGTTTCTTGAAATGGGAATTCATCTTCAAATTGTCTTTGCCATTGAGTATCCTTTGAAAATTTATGACCTTTAATAGCTGTTCTTGTTGCATAAAGCTTAACTAAATCTTGAGCAATTTCATTTATTGATTTTTTAACTTTAGCTTTAGCTTTTTGCCACTCAGTTCCTCCAAGCTTATTTATTTTAGGATTTTTTCCTTCACTTCCTATATATTTTTGGACAAGGTCAAGCTGTTCAACAGGTACATATAATTTATCACCTTTATCATATTCAATATCAAGGTAATCTCTTCTATGGCCTCCAACTTCTATTTGTTTTATTCCTTTATATACACCAACTCCATGATTTACATGTACAACATAATCCCCTGGCTTTAATTCAGCAAAGCTTTTTATCTTTGAAACACCTTTTTTCTTACTTCTCTTTTTAGTAAGCTTTCTTTTTGACTCTCCAAATACTTCTTTATCTGATATTATACATATTTTATATTGTTTACATTCAAAACCTTTAAGAGAGTTCCCATAGGTTATTACAACTTCTCCTTCAGCTATTTCATCTATCTTGTCTTTATATACACTTTCAATTCCTCTATCTCTTAATGTACTAACAAGTCTTTCTCCTCTAGCTTTAGTACCAGATAATATTATTGTTCTGTAACCTTCTTTTTTCTTGCTTAATATATCATTTATTAATAAATCTAACTGTCCTTGATATCCTGTTAATTCAATTGCTTGTATATCAAGTTTATTAAATGATTTTAGGAAATCTCCTTCTTTAGGAATTTCTTGTAATGTTATATGAACTTGTTTTTCAAATTTTTCAATTAGTTCATCCTTATTTATTAATAATTCTCCTTGCTTTGGTAGAATATCTCCTCTTTCAAGAAATATAGAATAGTTTTCTAAAAACTCTAAATATGTGCTATCTAATTTACCTAAAGACCTTACTTTTTCATCTAAAATAAATATATAATCATTTAAATAGTCAAATAAACTTTCTGTTTCTTTATAAAATAAAGGAATATAACTATCTATTGTTTCAAACTTACCTGTTTGCTGTAATTCTTCTAAATTTTTATTAATAATAGATGTTAATTTTTCTCTTACATTTTCATCTTTATTATTTTTTAAAGCCTCATTTAAATTTTCTCTTATATTTTCAATAGCATAATTTTTTATTTCTTCATTAATTATTACTTCCTTAGCTGGGAATATACTTAATGTTTTTACTTTATCAATACTTCTTTGTGATTCTGTATTAAAGGTTCTTATAGAATCAATTTCATCTCCAAACAATTCTATTCTATAAGGATATATAGAATCTGGTGGGAATAAATCTAAAAGTCCTCCTCTTATTGAGAATTCTCCTTTTCCCTCTACCATATCAACTCTTTCATATCCACTTTCTACAAGTAATTTAGAAAGTTCATTAAAGTCTATTTGTTTTCCTATTTTTAAATTAATGCTATGTTCTAAGAATAATTTTTTTGGAGTATATTCATTTGTAAATGCTTCAATGGATGTAACAACAATATTCTTCTTCTTAGAAAGTATTTCCTTTATGACATTTAATCTTGCCCATCTTAAATCTCCTGAAATTGCATCTATATTATAAAATACAATTTCTTTAGCTGGAAAATAATATACATTATTTAAATATAAATTTAAATCTTCATAGACATTTTTTGCTTCTAAGTCACTATGGGTTATTACCACAACTGATTTTCCTAACCCTTCATATATAGCATTATAAAAATATGCTTTACTTGAACTTGATAAGCCATCAATTTCAATAGGATGATTATTTCCTTCTAACCATTTTTTTATATTAAAAAAATCTTCACTATTTATAAAGGGTTTCATTAACCCCTCTAACCTCATATTATATCCTCCTCACTTTACTTATTTGGAGAAAATCCATTAAATTTATTCATTGCATCCTTTGCTCCATTTGCAATAATATCTTCTGTTGCCTTTGCTACTACATCTAATGTTTGTTTAAGTATATTAACTTCTTCCTTTGAGAATTTTCCAAGAACGTGATTTACTAAGTCACCCTTTGGTGCACCTACTCCAATCTTAATTCTTGTAAATACATCTGTTCCCATGTGATTTATTATACTTTTTATTCCATTGTGCCCTCCAGCACTTCCTTTTTCTCTTATTCTTAATCTACCGACTTCTAGACTTATATCATCATATATAATTAAGACTTCTTCTTCTGTTAATTTATAAAAATCTATTGCTTCTCTAACACTTTCTCCACTTAAATTCATAAAAGTATATGGCTTTAATAGTATAACTTTATTTCCATTAATAAAACCTTCACCATATTCCCCTTTAAATTTTGTCCTATTTACATCTATATTATACTTTTCGGCAATTATATCTATTGCTGCAAAGCCTATGTTATGTCTTGTATTTTCATATTCTCTTCCTGGATTTCCCAATCCAACTATAAGAAACATCTTATTAATCTCTCCTTTATTTTTGATATTTATATAAAGACTTTATTTTCTAGTATATCATAAATTTAATTTTGAATTAATGATTTATTATAAATTTATAACCCTTTCCCCATATTGTTAATATTTCTAAATCATTAAAACATTTAAGCTTTTCTCTTAATCTTGTTATATGAACATCAACAGTACGAGAACTTGAATTTATATCATCATTCCATACTTTATTTAATATATTTTCTCTTGTAACTACCTTATTAATTCTTAACACTAAATAATAAAATAATTCATATTCTTTTGGTGCCATAGAAATTTCTTTATTTTTATATTTTATTTTATTTTCATATGAATTAAATTTTATATTACTAATTTCCTTAATGTTTTTATTTAATTCTTTAATATTTTTTGTATACCTTCTATTTATGGCTTTAATTCTTGCTGATAATTCATCTAAATCAAAAGGTTTTAAAACATAATCATCTGCTCCTAATTCTAAAGCCATTATTTTATTAATCTTTTCATTATTATTAGTAATTACTATTATAGGAACACAACTTATGTTTCTTATTTCTTTTATTATTGTTAGTAGTGCATTTCCAAATATCATAAAATCAAATAATATTAAATCTGGATTATATTTTTTTATTTCATTAATTATATTTTTTAAATTATAATAATTAATAGTATTATATCCTAAACTATTTAACATTTTATTTAATTCATTATTGCTTCTATCTATTATAAAAACATTTTTTCTAATATTCATAAGTTTTTCACCTTTCAATAAAGATTTTTTAGATTAAAAAAAGTGTCCCTATATTAGAAACACTTTTTTGTTATTTTACTATATGTATATTAGTTTTCAAATAACTTACTTATTGGTTCATCATCATAAATTCTCTTAATTGCTTCTGCTATTAATGGTGCAACAGAAATTGTAGTTACTTTGTGTGTATCTGCATTTTTTGGTAATGGAATTGTATTTAGCATGGCCAATTCTTCTATAGCTGAAGAGTTTATTCTATCAAATGCAGGACCTGAAAGAACTCCATGAGTACATCCAGCATAAACTGCAGTAGCTCCTAATTTCTTTAATGCATTTGCTGCATTAGTTATAGTTCCAGCAGTGTCTATCATATCATCTATTAATATACATCTCTTGCCTTCAACTTCTCCAATTATATTCATTATTTCTGATACATTTGGCTTAGGTCTTCTCTTATCAATTATAGCTATTGGTGCATTTATTCTATCAGCAAACTTTCTAGCTCTTGTAACACTTCCTAAGTCTGGTGATACAACAACAACATCATCTTGGTCAGCTAACCCTTTTTCTATAAAGTGTTGAGCTAATATTGGTGAGCCTAATAAATGGTCAACAGGGATATCAAAATATCCTTGAATTTGAGCTGCATGTAAATCCATAGTTAATACTCTGTCAGCTCCAGCTGCTGTTAAAAGATCAGCAACTAATTTTGCAGTTATTGGATCTCTTGACTTAGCTTTTCTGTCTTGTCTTGCATACCCGTAATATGGAATTACCGCATTTATTATACCTGCTGATGCTCTCTTAAATGCATCTATCATTATTAATAATTCCATTAAGTTGTTATTAACTGGTGAGCTTGTTGATTGAATTATAAATACCTCAGCACCTCTAACAGTTTCTTTAATATTTACTGCTATTTCTCCATCGCTAAATGTTGAAACTTCAGCATCTCCCATTGGTATTCCTAGAATCTCTGCTATTTCATTAGCTAATTCAGGATTTGAATTTCCAGTAAAGATTTTAATATTTCTATCATGGGATATCATCTTTATAAAGACCTCCTTAAAATTTAAAACTATTGGCATAATTTATATTATTGATTATTTCATTAAACCCTTTTTCTTAACCCAACCTTTTATATTTCTTTGCTTAGCTCTAGCTACTGCTAAATCTCCTTCTTCAACAGTTGAGGTGATTGTTGAACCAGCTGCTATATAAGTATTGTCTTGAACTTCTACAGGAGAAATTAAATTAGTATTACATCCTATAAAACTATGGTCTCCTATAATTGTCTTATTCTTTGTTTTACCATCATAGTTAACTACAACAGTACCACATCCAAAATTACAACCTGAACCAACTTCTGCATCTCCTATATAAGTTAAATGAGATACCTTAGTTCCATTTCCAATTGAAGATTTTTTAACTTCTACAAAGTCACCAATTCTTACTCCTTCTCCAATTGTACTTTCTGGTCTTATATAGGCAAAAGGACCTACTGTGGTATTTTTCCCTATTCTACTATTTAATATAACAGAGGCTTGAACTTCAACTTCATCTTCTATTATACTATCTTTTATTCTAGAATTCTGTAGAATTGTGCAACTTTCTCCTATCTTTGTATAACCTTCTAAAATATTATTAGGATATATAACAGTATCTTTACCTATTATAACATCTACTCCAATATAAGTTGTATCTGGATCTATTAAAGTAACTCCATTATCTAAATGGAACTTGTTTATTCTTTTTCTTAATACTTTTTCAACTTCAGCAAGTTGTGCTCTTGAATTAACCCCTAATGTATCTTCATAATCAGTTACAAGTGCTCCAACTTTTTCTTTTTTGTCTTTTAATATTCCTATAACATCTGTTAAGTAATATTCTCCTTGAACATTGTTATTATTTAATTCTTCTAATGAAGATAATAAAGATTTTATATCAAAACAATACATTCCTGCATTCATTTCATTTACCTTTAATTCTTCTTCATTACAATCTTTATGTTCCACAATTTTAAGAACTTCTTTGTTATCATCTCTTATTATTCTTCCATAACCAGTAGGATCATCTACATAAGCTGATAATAAAGTTGCTTTATTTCCTTTTTCTATATGTTCTTTAATTAATTTTTCTATAGTTTCAACTCTTGTTAATGGAGCATCTCCTGTAAATACAGCCACAACTCCATCTTTGCCTTGTAAAAATTCTTTAGCACATTTAACAGCATGGCCTGTTCCTAATTGTTCTTCTTGCAAAGAATAAGATACATTTCTGTCTTTTGTGCTTTCCTTTACTAATTCAGAACCATTACCTATAATTACATTTACATCTTCTATTCCTGCTTCTCTCATATTATCTATAACATGATTTACCATTTCTTTTCCACATACTTTATGTAGCACTTTAGGAATATTAGATTTTATTCTTGTTCCTTGTCCTGCTGCTAATATAACTGCACATCTATACATATTAAACCCTCCGATATATCTTTAAATAATCTATATCTACGTTTTTTCTTAATTATCATACCTTATTATTATATTTGAAAGAATTTCTTATTTCAACCTTTCTAATGGGTTTTATTCATCAAAAAAAATAAAAGAAGGTAAAAAACCCTCTTTTACTTCCAATAAAAAACTATTCTTCACTGTTTTCTACTGTTTCTTCTTTTAATGCTACTTCATATGCATTTAAAATTGATGTTTGAATTTTTTCTCTAGTTGTTGTGTTTATAGGATGAGCTATATCCTTAAATTCACCATCTGGTGTTTTTCTACTTGGCATAGCAATAAATAATCCGTTTTGACCTTCTATAACCTTTATATCATGTACAACAAATTCATTGTCAAAGGTTACTGATACTATAGCTTTCATTTTTCCATCAGTTGATATTTTTCTAATTCTAACGTCTGTGATTTCCACTTCACTACACCTCCAGTTGCTTTAATAAGGTATATATTTCTACAAATCTTTGTAAATTCCTCTTTTTTTAAGAAAATAGTTAGAAAATTTAGGTTTTTAAGAATTTATTATTATTTTCCACTAAATCTTGGAGATGGATGTATATCTATAATAGATGACTTATCAACAGCTTTTAACTCAACTATAGATACATACTCATCTACAAGCTTTTTTTCAACTTCTTTATTATCTACTAAAACTCCAATTCCAACTAACTCATTATCAAATTCTTTAAGTAAATCTTTTATACCCTGTGCAGTTCCTCCACCTTTCATAAAATCATCTATAAATATACTTTTACTTCCAGGTTTCATTGATTTTTTAGATAAAGACATTTGTTGAAGTCTTCCACTAGTACCTGATACATAATTAATAGTAACAGTAGGTCCTTCTGTAACTTGAGTATCTCTTCTTGCTATTATAAGTTGAACCCCTAAATTTCTTGCAACTTCATAGGCTAATGGAATACCCTTTGTTTCTACAGTTATTACATAATCTATATCCATATTTTTAAAGCATGATGATAAAATTACTCCTGCTTTTCCTATTATAGTAGGATTACACATAAGGTCTGTCATATATATAAAATTACCAGCAATAACTCTCTCATCATCTTTTAATAAATCACATAACTCCATTGCAAATTTTTTAGCTCTATTGTTACCTATTGTTGATACAAACCTTATTCCACCTGCTGCTCCTGAAATTGTTTCAATTTCCCCCATGTCAAGTTTACTTAAAACTTCTCTAATTATAACAATATCTTCACTTATTGTAGATTTTGCTGCATTTAGAAGTTCAGAAAATTTATTTAAACCTATTATCTTGTTAGGATTTTCCATTAAAATCTTTGTAATAGCTACAACTCTGCTATTTCTACTTAACTTTTCCAAAAAAACTCCACCTTCTCTATACTAAAATACGAATTATATTGCAAAAAAACTTATTAATATTCATATTCTATTCTATATCAGTTATATTGGCAATATATTTGATTTTTGTTTTTTTTATTAAAATTTATTTATATGTGTTCAAATTCTTAAATTTGTATATAATTATAAATATAATAATTAAAGGGGATGATATTTTGTCATTTGATTTTATAAAAGATAAACATATGAAAATACACTTTATAGGTATTGGTGGAATAAGTATGAGCGGACTTGCTGCTGTACTATTAAATAATGGCTATAGAGTTTCAGGCTCTGATGCAAAAGAATCTAAAATAACTGAAAGTTTAAAAGAAAAAGGTGCTTCTATTTACATAGGACATAGTGCTGATAACTTAGTTGATGTTGATTTAGTAGTTTATACTGCTGCTATTCCTGAAAATAATCCTGAATTAGTAAAAGCTAAAGAGGAAAATATTCCTTTAATGGATAGAGCTGAATTTTTAGGTTCTATAATGAAAGGTCATAAATTTAATGTTGCTGTTTCAGGAACTCATGGAAAAACAACATGTACATCTATGCTTTCTTATATAACTTTAGAGGCTAATCTTGACCCTACAATACTTGTTGGTGGAGAATTAGATGCTATTGGTGGTAATTATAGAATAGGAAAAAGTGAATACTTTATTACTGAAGCTTGTGAATATAAAGCCTCATTTTTAAAGTTCTTCCCTTATGTAGGAATTATTTTAAATATTGATGCAGACCACTTAGATTATTATAGAGATATAAATCATATAACTGAAACCTTTGAAAAATTCTCAAAGCTTGTTCCTAAAGATGGATATCTTATAGGTTATGGTGGAGATGAAAGAGTTTCTAAAATATTATCAAAAGCTGATTGCAATACAATTACTTATGGTTTTGATAATGAAAATCTTACTGCTAAAAACATTTCTTTTAATAAAAAAGGATGTGCAACATTTACTGTATGTGAAAATGGAACGGATTTATTTACTGTAACTTTAAATAATCCTGGAAAACACAACATTTTAAATGCATTAGCTGCAATTGCTACAAGTTTAATATTTAATGTTTCTAATGAAGCTATTATTTCTGGCCTTGAAAAATGTCTTGGTGCTCATAAAAGATTTGAATATAAAGGAGAAGTTAATGGAGTTACTGTAATAGATGATTATGCTCATCACCCAACAGAAATTAAAGCAACTTTAAACACTGCAAAAAAAATTCCTCACAATAAAATTTATTGTGTATTCCAACCTCACACTTATACAAGAACAAAAACATTATTTAATGAATTTACAACAGCCTTTAATGATGCTGATGAATTAATTTTAATGGATATATATGCTGCTAGAGAAAAAGACACTGGTCTTGTTTCTTCTGATGAATTAGGAGATGCTATAAGAAAAACTGGATTAAAATGTACAAATGTTCACTCTCATGATGAAGCTGCTGCTTATATAAAAGAGCATGCTAAATCTGGTGATGTTGTATTAACAGTTGGTGCAGGTGATGTTGTTCTTGTAGGAGAAAAATATCTATCAAAATAAAAGCCTTCTTGCTCTTTAATTAACAGATAAAACTTAGAATACAGTATAACTTTTTTGTTAATAATATTCTATATTTTTCTGTTTTTAAAGAGCTTTTTTTATTTTTAAGTTTTTTAATATTTTATTGAATTTTGACAAACTATAAATTAGGAGTGATTTTTATGGATTTATTAAAAAATATTAAAGAAGCTTCAGATTATATTTTACAAAGAAGCAAATACAAACCACAAATAGGACTTATTTTAGGCTCTGGACTAGGCTCATTAGCAGATTTAATAGAAAATCCAGAATATTATTCTTATAGTGAATTACCAAACTTTCCAATTTCCACTGTAGAGGGACATAAAGGACGTCTTGTTTTAGGAACTCTTCAAGGAAAAACTGTTATAGCTATGGAAGGAAGATTTCATTATTATGAAGGGTATAAAATGAATGAAGTAACTTTTCCTATTAGAGTAATGAAATTGCTTGGTGTAAAAACTTTAATAGTAACTAATGCAGCAGGAGCAGTTAATACCTCATTTACACCTGGGGATTTAATGATAATAACAGACCATATTAATCTTTCAGGAAATAATCCTCTTATAGGAAAAAACTTAGATTTATTTGGATTAAGATTTCCTGATATGTCAAATGCCTATGATAAAGAACTTAGAAATTTAGCTAAAAAAGTTGCAAATTCTATAAATCTTAATATTAAAGAAGGAGTTTATACTATGATGAGTGGACCCTCCTATGAAACTCCTGCTGAAATAAAAATGATAGGAATTTTAGGAGGAGATGCAGTTGGTATGTCCACAGTTCCTGAAGTAATTGTTGCAAACCATTGCAAAATTAAAGTTATTGGAATATCCTGTATGACTAATATGGCTGCAGGTATATTAGAACAACCATTAAATCATGAAGATGTTATTGAAGCTTCAAATAAAGTTAAAAATGATTTTATAAAATTTATGGAACTGTTAATAAAGGAACTTTAATTAAAGGACTGTTGCATGAAAAAGTATTAATTAGTACTTTGCTAAATGCATATTACAAGATATATTGTTATGAAATTTCTTTGTGCAACAGTCCCTATTTAGTGAACTACTCTCCACTTATAGAAGTGGGAGCTTCTTGGTCAATATACCCAATGGTACAAGTTTACCCAAGCTAATA
>ENA-ORKV01001304-ORKV01001304.1-human-gut-metagenome-genome-assembly--contig:-NODE-1304-length-19519-cov-3.410657_pt1 | contig 19519 bp, 17 predicted proteins | sample MGYA00243058_ERZ508805 | MGnify/ENA primary metagenome ERZ508805 (study PRJEB26277, sample SAMN04329770) | human gut metagenome | biome: human-associated habitat | host: Homo sapiens | place: USA... | reverse complement strand
ACACACTGAGCGACAACGGATTGCAGACGATCTCGTTCCTTATCTGAAAATGCTCCCGCAGCTCTTCTACAAACTCTGCCGCCGCTTTCTCGTTGGCGGTATGTGCCACCTCAATATGAATATTGTCCATATTATCCAGACCGCCGAAACGCTCCTTAATATCAGTCTCCATCGCTGCGATCATTTTGGATACACCCTGTTTCTTGGTGCGGGCAATCGTAAAGGCATCTAACTTCTCTCCCTGGATCTGAAGCACCGGCTTTAAACGAAGTGCTGTTCCAAGAGCCGCTGCTGCCGGCGTAATTCTTCCGCCCTTTTTCAGATACGTCAGTGTATCTAACATAATATAGATACTTGACTGCATCTTCTCCTGCTCGAGAAGCGCCTTGATCTGTGCTGCATTCATGCCGCGCTCTGCAAGCTCTATGGCATCCATCGCAGACTGGCGCTGTGTAACGGAAATTCTCTGATTGTCAACCACCTGCACTCTGCCATCATAATCCTGTGAAAGCATCTGTGCTGTGGAACAGGAGCCGGACAATCCGCTCGACATCGGAATATATACAACCTCATCGGCATCCTCAAGTGCCTTATCCCAATACTTTGTGACATCCTCCACGGAAGGCTGTGATGTGGAAACCGTGGCATTCTGTGCCAGCTTCTCATAAAACTCCTCCTGTGTCAGACTGATATCCTCATAATAAATCTTATCGTCAATGATAAACGGCATCGGCAGAACGGTGATCCCCATTTCCTTTGCCTCAATCTGTGTAATTCCACTATTGCTATCTGTCATAACTGCAACTTTGCTCATGATAATCCTCCATATTCCATCGGAATCTGCATTTACACATACTTCTTTAAATTATATATGAAATCCCCGCCAATAGCAACATTTTCCTTGATTCTTCGCATACCCCGTAGTAGAATGATTATTGTTTAAAAAGAAGGGGGTGATCCCATGCATCGTTTTTTACGTTCCATCGGTTTCAGTCACATCAATACCAGGCAGGACATGGATAAGCTGCTTGGAATCATCATGAATGAACCGGATCAGACGAAAAAGATCGCTTTATCAAAGAATCATATATATACAGAATTTACCAAAGAATTTGCCAGCCACGCCGGCATTGTTGTCCGTGGAGAATATGATGAGAAAGGTTTTTTTCATATTGAACATCATTTTCCTTATCTGAAAGGAACGCTTCTGTCCACCAATTCCGATATCACGGTGAACAAGCGCGTGGATACCGATGCCTTTACCGGCATGTGCGATGATATCCGTCTTGGTATTTCAATGATCTTTTATCTGCAGAATGCCGTGGATTATCTGATGCTTAACTGCAGCGACAATACGCCGCATAAAGCAAGAACTTACCTTTCCGGGCTCGCGCTGGAGGGCACGATTCTTCTTGGCGTTGAGAATAACGAGGATACCCGCAAACGTAAGTCATACCGCACACGTATGCGTAATCAGCTCATCGCCATGGCAAAGTCCGGTGATCAGGATGCCATCGACAGTCTTACCGTTGACGAGATTGATCTGTCCTCACAGATCAATCGCCGAATCCGCACAGAGGATCTGTACAGTCTTGTCGAGACAAGCTTTATCCCATACGGCTCCGAATCTGACAATTATCAGATTCTTGGAACGATCATCAACTGGAGCTGTGTCAAAAATCAATATTCCGGCGAGGATATTTATGAATTACTGATTTCCTGCAATGACATTATTCTGACCATTGCCATCAATCGGAGTTCTCTGGTCGGCGAGCCAATGATCGGACGCCGTTTCAAGGGCGTTATCTGGATGCAGGGTACCGTGGATTTCCAGAAGATTAATTCATAAAAGAAACCTTCCTATGCCACCAATCAATGTATGCTCATAATATTTCTTATGATAGAAAAATCAAATAGGCATTTTGCCTCGTAAAACAAATGAATCCGTGAACTGTGACGAAAAAATTGACGCAGATCAGTAGGATTTCTGAAAAGTCTTTGCTTTGCAATGCTTTGATAAATACGCGTGCCGTCCGAAACATCTGAATCCCACCTTGGGGCGAGTACGGCAGGATGCGTTTATCAAAAATCAAAGCATATCGACTTTTCGAAATCCGTAAGTGACAAGACAATTTTTTCGTCACAGCTCACGGATTTTTCAGTTCTTTGGATGGCAAAATGCCATGTGGTTAATTGGACATAAGAAATATTATGAGCAAATTTCCGTAATAAACATGGAAGGTTTGGTCATAAACATTTACCACATCTGCTCACCGAGCGGACAGTGCTGAGCGGTGCGATACGCCCGCGCCTCCACATAGCCGCCGCATTTTAGGCAGGTTCCCAAATGAAGATATTTACATTCTTTGCAGACGGTGAGTCTCTCCTCGTAGAGTTCATCGTCTGCTTTTTCATGGTCGGGCACCTGTGACTGATACTTCCGGATCTGCGCCAGAGCGTCCCGGTCCGTCATTTCGCGGATCAGGCAGCGCACACAAAACGGCTTAGCAGACATAACAATTGACCCGGCACACACTGTTGACCGGCAGAGTTAATGTCTGGATATTGCCGCTCCATTCCTCCTCCGTCTCATGGGCACGGACATGATCCGGATCCTCAAATGTATTATAGGCATGCACCTCTCCATCAAGCATGGCAATGGATGCCTCCCCGGCAAAGGAATACTGCATTGGCAGCTCCAATTTCACCGAAAGCGTATCGCACAGAGAGGTATTGACAAGTGTGATGGTCAGCAGCTTCTGTCCGTTCTGCTCCGTCACGGAAACCGATTCGGACAATGCAGGGATCGTAATATCATTATAATGAACTGCCGGTCCTTTCACCGTGCGCCCGTTTTCTACGCATGTAGTCTCATCTGTGTGGCTTTCCACCAACTCTGCCCCCTGGTGCGGCACATACATCCGGAACACATCGTAGGTCGGAGTTTTTAATATCTTGCTTCCTTCGGTCAGAAGCATTGCCTGAAGGACATTTACAACCTGCGCGATATTTGCCATAGCGATACGGTCGCTGTGCTTATTGAAAATATTCAGACTCAGTGCCGCAACGATCGCATCCCGCATGGTGTTCTGCTGATACAGAAAGCACGGATTGGTTCCCGGCTCACCATCATACCAGGTTCCCCACTCATCCACAAAAAGATCAATATTATGCTCCGGATCATGCTCGTCCATGATCTCAAGATGCTTCTCAATAATATTCTCAATATACATCGCCTTGGAGATTGTTGTGTAATATTCCTGCTCATCGAAATCCGTCGCACTGCCCTTGTGCCCCCAATCACCCGGCAGTGTGTAATAGTGAAGACTGATCGCATTGGCATGCCCGTGGTCGATACGGCTCATAAGCTCCTTCGTCCAGTTATAGTCCTCGGCACTCGGTCCACAGGCAACCTTATACAGCTTATTGTCCCCGTAATTCTTGCAGAAGCACTGATATCTCTTGTATTCATTGGCATAAAAATCCGGACTCATGCTGCCGCCGCAGCCCCAGTTCTCATTGCCGATCCCGACATATTTGAGATGCCACGGCTCCTTGCGCCCATTTGCCTGACGCTGCTTCACAATCGTGGAATCACCGTCCGCCGTCATATATTCAATCCACTCTGCTGCCTCCTGAACCGTTCCACTCCCCAGATTCACAGCAACGTACGGTTCACAGCCAAGCTGGTCGCACAGCTCCATAAATTCATGTGTTCCAAAGCTGTTATCCTCAACCGTGCCTCCCCAGTTGGTGTTGACCATACGGCGGCGTTTCTCTTTCGGTCCGATGCCGTCTCTCCAGTGATATTCATCCGCAAAGCAGCCGCCCGGCCAGCGAAGTACCGGAAGCTTCAATGCGCGAAGCGCATCCACAACATCGTTGCGCATTCCATTCTTGTTAGGAATCTCGGAATCCTCCCCCACATAAACACCGTCATAAATACAGCGGCCAAGATGCTCCGAAAACTGCCCATATATCTCTGGAGCAATATAACTTAAAGTTTTGGCAGGATCAATATGTAATGTTGTTTTAATCATAATCGTTTCCTTTCATCAATTCGTTAGATTTTTCGAAAACCGTAGAGCGACAAGGCAATTTTCAGATATCGTCTCCAAGAGTTTTAAAATATCTTCAACGCAAAAATCATATTTAAAGCTGTTTGTCCTAAGAAATATTATGGCGCACAATGATATATTCCATGTACGCAGTTTGGGGTTTCTCTACAAAACAGGGCAACGCTCCGTATCAGGAACACTGCCCTTCTAAAATCAACTTTTCAAAGTGTGTATCATGCGGATGCCCGGGATCACTCCATCACCTTGCAATTTCCGCAAACATCTCTATTATAATAAGTTCATATCAGCCATTGCCTTGCGCAGGATCTCCTGATTCTGTGGCTCCATCTCAGTCAGTGGTGCACGGAGTGTTCCGACTTCTTTCCCCATCATATTAAGAGCTGCCTTTACAGGAATTGGATTAACCTCACAGAACAGTGCATTGCAAAGCGGAATACTGTCAATCTGCATCTTGGCTGCTCTCTTCACATCGCCCTCAAGATAGCTTGTTACCATGTCGTGCATAAACTTCGGTGCAACATTGGATACGACAGAGATAACACCGAGACCGCCAAGAGAAAGAATCGGAACGACCTGATCATCGTTACCGGAGTAAAGCTCGATGTTGCCATCACAAAGGTTCATGATCTTTGCAACGTTGCTGAGATCTCCTGAGGCTTCCTTTACGCCGACAATATTGTCAACATTCTTAACCAGAGATGCGATCGTAGCCGGTGCCATCGCACATCCGGTACGGCTTGGTACATTATAAAGAATTGCAGGGATCTTGATCTCATTTGCAATCGTGGTGTAATGAGCGATCAGACCATTCTGGGTTGCCTTATTATAATAAGGTGTTACCAGAAGAACACCGTCAGCTCCTGCCTCCTCAGCTTCCTTGCTGAGCTGTACTGCCGTTGCGGTGCAGTTTGAACCGGTACCTGCGATCACAGGGATACGTCCCTTAACGCGGTCGATTGCAAAGCGGATCGTATCCATATGCTCTTCCTCTGTCATGGTAGCAGACTCTCCTGTCGTGCCGCAGATAATGATCGCATCTGTCCGTCCTGCGATCTGCTCCTCGAGAAGTTCGTCCAGTTTATCGAAATTTATCTCGTGATTTTCCTTCATAGGTGTGATCAGTGCCACACCGGCTCCCTTAAATAATGCCATAATAATTATTACCTCCTTATAATATTATAAATGTAAAATGGATAGTTATGTTATCATAAAAAAAAGACGGGGATACGCCGTCTCAGAATATACACTGGTATATACTTGATAGCGCTCCATCCAATGATGACAGTCATGTCGTTATTCACGCCATGCCCAAGGAGTATCCTGTCAGGCAGAATATCCTTTCGGCACTGTTCCCTTTCCATGATCCTCCTCTGCCTCCTGGGACATCAGATCACGTACTGATGAAGAGTGCGACCTCTATCTAAGCGACAGCATACCACTATTGATGCGCCTTGTCAAGCCAATTAAATAGTGTTATGCTGTACATTATAATGATGTTGGCGTCAATGAGGTTTTCCCCCTGCATCACTATAATGATCAAAATGGAGGTTTCCATGAAGTTTGGCGAAAATGAAATTTTAGAGCGGGAACAGAAGCTGTTCTCGACAGAACATAGATTTTTAAACCGGCTGCGTCTGGACGCTCTGTGCTTCCAGCTTTTCCTTTTGCTTGCCATTCTGGCTGTGATAAGCGTCTGTCTTATCGGCGCTTTCCGCGGAATCGTAAGCAGTGCTCCGACCGTGAATGAAAAGCAGATCCTGACCAGCTCCAAAACGACAATATTATATGATAAGGATGGCAATGAGCTGCAGCGGCTGGACGGCTCCGGGATCCGGCAGAATTATGTCGCACTGGATAAGATTTCCATGGCAGCACGCAACGCATTTATCGCCGCAGATGACACGGAATATTACAAGCATCACGGCGTAGATATCCGCAACTTTTTCTACGCCTTTTATCCGGATTCCGCATCGGCACAGTACGCCGGAAGCAGACGAACCTTAACCCAGAAACTGATCCGCAATCAGATCTTTGTCAGCGACAACAACAGCTCCTCTACGGAACGGATCGTCCAAAAGATCCAGGAGCAATATCTGGCTGTCCAGTTTGAATCCGAGGTTGGCAAGGATAAGATTCTGGAATATTATCTGAACACACTCTATTTTGGCGGAAACCGGATCGGGATCGGTGCGGCTGCCGAATATTATTTTGATAAGAAGGCACAGGATCTGACCATATCCGAGTCAGCCGTGCTTGCAGCTTTGGCGCAGGATCCCGCCGTTTACGACCCGGTAGAGCAACAGAAGTCAAACAGTAACAAACGAACAGAAATCCTCAGTGTCATGTTGAATATGGAGACCATCTCCGAAGACGAATACGAGGATGCTCTTGGTGACAATATCTATATCTCCCTCCAGACTGCCAACCAGAAGAAAAACGGCACCACAGAGGCGAAGAATTACTATGTTTCTGCTGTTATCTCACAGGTAATCTCCGATCTGAAGGAGCGCGCCGGATACAGCGCCACACAGGCATATCATGCGGTATATCAGGGCGGTCTTAAGATCTATACCTGTCTTGACAGTGAGATACAAAGTATTTGTGAAAAGGAGGTCGAGGCGCAGAGACAACGCACCGGTGATCGCAAAAAGCTGCAGCTATCTCTTGTTTTTATGGATCAGTCCACCGGAAAGGTAAAGGCTCTGATCGGTGGAAGGCAGGGCGAGGTTCCCCAGACTGGCGGAAACCGTGCCGTTGATTATACCAGACAACCCGGCAGCATGCTGACCCCTCTTTCCGTATGGCTTCCTGCAATTGACACTGCAGGAATGACACTTGGAACAGTACAAGATGATTGTCTCTACAGCTATTCCGAAAACGGACATCAGCAAAACACCCGGGATCAGAACGAATATCAGGGACTTGTCACCACAAGAGACAGTATACTGAAGCACTTAGAATCTCCTGCCGTCCAGGCCATGGAAAGCTTTGGTATCCAGACCGGATATGATTATCTGAAAAAGCTCGGTTTCTCTACTCTGGTCGAGAAGCAGGAGGATATGGATGGCAACGTGATCAGCGATGTATCGCTTTCCCTGGCATCCGGCAATCTTGTAAACGGCGTCAGTAATCTGGATCTGACCGCGGCTTATGGGGTCCTTGCCAATGAGGGCAAAAGTGTCAAGCCAATCTTCTATACAAAGCTTGTCGACAAAACCGGCAATATTTTATTTAAAAATGAACAGAAATCTTCCCAGCTTCTGGAAACTGCTTCTGCATGGCTGATAACAAATGTGCTGCACGAATATATCGAAACAGGTGCCGGAAAAGCGGCAGATCTCGGTATCGAAAAACTTCCGGCTGCCGGCTATGGTGCCTCCACAAAAGGCAACAAAGACCAGTGGTTTACGGGCTATACCCCTTACTACACCGCCGGAATCTGGTGTGGCTATGATGATTGCGGAATGATAACCTCCGATATTTCCTGCGAAACGCTCTGGAAACAGATCATGAATCAGGTTCACTCCACCAAAAAAATCGAAAAAGGAAGCTTTAAAATTCCGGACGATATCGTTGCCTGCAGCATCTGTACCAAATGCGGAAAGCTTGCCGTTGAGGATCTGTGCAGCCAGGCACTCAGTGGTGATACCGTCCGCCGCGAATATTTTGTCAGCGGTACACAACCGACCGAAAACTGTGACTGCCATGTCAAATACCGCGTCTGCAAAAAGAGTGGAAAACTTGCCACCGAGAAGTGTCCAAAATCGCAGGTAGAAGAACGTGTTTACCTGATCAAAGAAGAACAGGGAATCACAAAGGATACTCCTTATGTGTTGACGCCAAAGCTTCGCAGCAGTCAATGTAATATTCATAAATAAACATAACAATCAACAAAACAAAGTGTCCTAAAAACAGGACACTTTGTTTATTTTACGGTATAGAATCTTTTCATTTAGTTTGCCCGGTTGATCCGCTCTCCGGTCACAACCTCGTACGTTACAAGCTGCTCTCCGTCAAGATCCACGCGGTGCATATCCACCGCCGTGATCTGATGATTCTCATAGGTCGTATAATAATAGATGCCCTTTGAGGCGTTACAGCAGGACGTATAGATCGTAATCTCATACTTGCCCTCGCCCACATCACAGCAGCCTCTCGGCTGGTCCACCGCACCAAGAATATGGAAAAACTGACTGACACTCTCCGCCTCACTCTCCCCGGAAACAGAATGCTGCTTCACAAATGCCGCACGCACAAAACGGGAGGCAGAGGACAGATCTCCCGGCAGCCCCATCGCTCCCATTCCGCGGCTGTACGTAGAAAGACCAAGCTCCGGTGCAAAGCTGTTCTCCGGCTGTTTGGCAGAAAGTGACATATAATTATTGAGCTGAAACATCTGCATATCAAACGGAGGATTATTCGTCAGAATCCCTACCGGATTGTCATAAATATGAAGTCTGTCTGCCATGCTCTCCACAGTAATGCAGTCGTCCTTATCTGCAATGATCCAGTGAAGTCCCGCTGTCGGAAGCTGTGGACTAAACGATGTCCCGGTCAGATTGATCCGTTCCAGAAGCGTCCTAACCTCCTTCATCGAAGCACACTGCGATAACACCCACGGAATAAATTCAAACTGAGCGACATTTTCCCTGTCCGCTTTTTCGGACTCATAAACAGCATTCCCCACAAAATTAAGACCTGCCATTCCGACACCTTTCTCATTGACAGCATCATAATATAACGGATAATCCGCCGCCACATGTGCCATTCCGATCAGAGCATAATGACTTTGCATCTGCCCCATATAACGAAAACGAAACGGATAATTCCGCGGGGTGATCGTAATCTGATCCCCATAAGAAAATTCATAATCCAATGTTCTGCCAATATAAAAATCCTTCGTCTGATAAGTTGCTGCTGTACACATATAATCCCTCTTTTCTGAACAAACCGCTGCAAAGCTGCAACGCTGTCTCCATCTGTTTCAAATTCTATATACAATACTGCCGGAACAATTCCAGTCTTGATCCAACCTCCAGCTTACGCAGAAGATTCTGTATATGCTTCTGCACGGTCAGGCTGCTGATCCCACACTCTTCTGCAATCTCTTCATTCGAATAAAACTGCAGGATCTTCTCCAGGATCTGTGTCTCTCTCACCGTCAGACCGTGCATTTGCCGGATATCCTCTACTGTCCGTAAAGTGGTACTCTGCTCCCGGTCTGCCGCCAATATTTTGGGAAATACCTTATTCAGATGTACCCCGATGGAACGAAGAAAAAACATATCGTCCGACTGAAAACAGCCATCGATCCTCGTCCGAAATAAAGATAAAACCCCCAGCAGATGATGCTTCGCCACGATACTGTACTGCATCGTGTCATAAATATCATAGCTTTCATAACAATACCTGTGAAGCTCTCCCTCCAACCGTTCCTTCTCGCTTAAGATCTCACTCTCGCAGATCAGCGTGGATTCATTGCCATGGATCAACCACAGCACCGGATCCTGTGCCGCCCTCTGAATATACCGTTTCTCCGCTTCCGCAAATGTGTCCGGCACACAGACCGGCTCCGGCTGATAAAGACTCTCTGCCTGTGCCAGTGACGAGGAATCTATCCCCTCCGCCGCCAGCAGAATGCTGCAGTACGTATACGGAATCAGCATACGCACCGGCACCATGAAATCCTTTTTCAATTCTTCCATACCGGTGCAGTTGTACAAGTGGTCGATCAGATCATTATAGATCAAAAACTGATTTTTCTCCATCGTATTCTCACGCCTTTCCATTCCTATAAAAAGGGCAAAACCGGCGTTTTGCCCACCAAGAATTGCTTCGCAATTCTCGGTGTATTCACTCTACCTTGCGAGCATCCCACTATACCCTAAAGAATTACTCCTATCAGAGTAAATTCTCTGCTTCTCATGATTTTCGTTCTTCTGGTACTGGAAACAGAGTACCATATTTTCTACCAGTCAGCAAGTAGTTATACCTTTTTACTGGCAAAAATTGCTTGCAAAATGTCATTGCAAACAAGTATACCCGGTGCTATGATAAATGCAACAACAAAATAGCATCTGAAATACAAAGGCGTATTTGCTGAAGTTCATTCGTTTTTACAGCGAACTGATTTCAACGGATACGTCTTTATTTTTTCCAAAAAGGAGGAATTTATTATGGCACAGAAAGAACAGGTAATTAAAGATCTTGACAAAATCATTTCTCTGATCCGCACAGACAGCGATCAGATCTCTGCTGACGATAAAAAGAAAATGGTGGATGACACACTTCACTATTTTGACAACTATGTAAGTCCGGGATGGCTCAAATACAGAAAATCCGTTTCATCCGATTCCGAGAACGGTGCCGTTCTTGAGTGGCAGGATGAAGGAGCTTACTGCTACGGCTTAAACGGCGAGAAATTCATCGACTGTCTTGGTGGTTTCGGAATCTACACATGTGGTCACAGAAACCCTGAGATCCTCGATGTCGTAAAGGCACAGCTTGATCATCAGGCTCTTCATTCCCAGGAGCTTCTTGATCCGCTTCGTGGCTATCTTGCAAAGGCTGTTGCTGACATCACGCCGGGTGATCTGCAGTACTGCTTCTTCACAAACGGTGGCGCAGAGGCCGTTGAGATGTCTTTAAAGCTTGCACGTATCGCAACCGGCGGCAGATGGTACATTTCCACAGTGGGGGCTTTCCATGGTAAGTCAATGGGTGCCATCTCCATGGGTGGTAAGAGTACATATCGTACTCCATATATTCCAATGGTTCAGCAGGTACAGCATGTGCAGTACGGTGTTGCTGAGGATATCCGCAAAGCCATCGAAAATCTTCAGGCAGTCGGTGAGAAGGTTGCCGGTGTTATTCTTGAGCCAATTCAGGGTGAAGCCGGTGTTATCATTCCTCCGGAGGGATACCTTACCGAGGTTCGTAAGATCTGTGACAAGACCGGTGTTGCTCTGATCTTCGATGAGATCCAGACCGGTATGGGACGTACCGGTACAATGTGGCGCTGCGAGGCAGAGGGCGTCACTCCTGATATCATGACCTTTGGTAAAGCCTTCGGCGGCGGCATCATGCCGATCACCGGTATTATCTGCAAACCAAAGATGTGGACACAGGAGCTGATCGACAACCCATGGCTTCTCGGTTCTCCTACATTCGGTGGAAACCCTGTATGCTGTTCCGCAGCACTTGCAACGATCAAATATATGCTTGAAAACGATATTCCCGGTGTCTGCAAGAAGAAGGGTGAATTCTTAAAAGCCGGTCTTGAGAAGCTTGCTGCAAAATATCCGGAGGTCATCTCTGAGGTACGTGGTACCGGTCTGATGCTGGCTGTTGAGTTCCACACTTCCGACATTGGATATGAGTGTGCAAAGGGACTTTTCGCAAGACGTGTTATGACTGCCGGTACACTGGTAAACGCAAAGACGATCCGTTTCGAGCCAACCGCTGTTATCTCTCAGCAGGATATGGAGGATGTACTCACCCGTATGGATGAGTCCCTTGCAGATACCAAAAAGGCAATGAATCTGTAACAAACATTTGAAAATAGCAAGAATCCTGTACCAATATACCTGTCCGTATATTGGTACAGGTTGTCTTAAAAAGGAAATGGTGATCATTATGGGATTAAGCAAGATTGAAATTATCACAGGTATGCAGAAATTTAATGGTTTAAAGCGCGTGCTGAGTCAGGCAGGTGTGGGTGGTATGACATTTACACAGGTGCTTGGCTGCGGCCGCGAAAAAGGCACCCGCGAATATGAAGTGGATGAACGCTATGAAATGGAGCTTCTTCCAAAACAGCAGATCAATGTTGTTGTGGATGACAGTCATCTCGATGAAATTCTGGATCTGATCAAAAAAGAATTATACACCGGACACATCGGAGACGGAAAGATCTTCGTCTATCACATTGACAATGCAATCCGTGTCCGCACCGGGGACGAGGGCATTGATGCACTCTGATGTAGACGTTGTATTTCATATAACAGAATAACAGCACAGATATTTTATCTATGCAGGTCGTAAAGGGAGGTAATACTCGCTGATACAGACTTAACGTCTGTACCGATGTGGGGATCGGAGGTACTTATGGAAGAGAAAAAACTGGGAGTCAGAAATGTGGTATCTGTCTCCGTGGGGTTAGTTATCGCAACAAGCTGTCTTGTCTCTTTGGGGCAGGGAGCCGGCAATATCGGTGTAGTCTTTATCTTCGCCATGATCATAGCCTGCATGTTAAATATGATATCCATCGCGTCCATGTCTGAGTTGAATGCATTGATGCCAAATACGACCGGTGGTCTGGCACAATATACACTCACAAGTCTCGGACCGGTGCCAACCATGGTCTCCATGGTCGGTGGATATATTTTATGTAATGTCCTCTCTGCCGGCGTAGAGGCTTCGATCTTCTCCTATGCAATGGGCGAGATCCTGCATCTTCCCATCTCCAATTTCTGGTACACCTTTCTTGTAACCACAGTTCTTCTGATTGCAAACCTAAAGGGCGTTGACATGTTCGCCAAGATCCAGGATCTGGTTGCCTATCTGCTGCTTGGTTCCATGTTCTTCATGGGACTGATCGGTGCTCTCGGCATGGGAACCGGCGTCAAGGTTGATCAGCCTTATTACATGACGACTAATCCTGCCGATATCGTTCCGATGATCGCGGTTGCTTTCTGGCTTTTCATCGGTGCAGAGTATGCGATTCCAATTTCCAAGGATGTCAAAAACGCCAAACGCAATGTGCCTCTCGGCATGTTCATTGGTCTGGCGATCATGTGTGGCGTGCAGTCTGTGATGATCTTCGGGTTCCACAATTATACCACATGGAAAGAGCTGACCGAGTCACCGGCACCTCACCTTCTCTACGGTATGAATCTTCTCGGAACTCCGGGTAAGCTCTGGATGACACTTGTTGCCGCACTCGCTGTTGTCAGTACGCAGAATTCCAGTGTACAGGGACTTGCCAATATCTGTCAGGGCATGGCGAAAATGAATATGATGCCGCAGTTTTTTGCGAAAACAAACAAGAATAATGTTCCATATATCGGTGTGTGGTTTGTGAGCCTTTTAATCCTTTTCTTTGGATATATCAGTAATGATTCCTCCAAGCTGATCAGCTTTCTGATCCTTGTCGGTTCTGTTTTCTGGATGGTTTCCTACATCTTTGCGCATATCGACGTCCTCGTCCTGCGCCACCGCCTGCCAAAGGCGCCGCGCACCTTCAAGGTTCCATTCGGTCCGGTGCTTCCATTGATCGGTATCGCCGGCACGGTCTATATGATCATCAATATCTCTACCGATCCTGCTGAGCGTCTGATGATCTGGCTTGTCACCGGCATTACATTCCTGATCCTTTTCGTTTATTCGGTGATCTGGATCAAGTTTAAAATGAAGATACCCGTTTTCAAAAGTGTTCCTCTGGAAAAGGTCATGGCGATGGAAAATGAAATGTACTATATCATCCGAAAGAGACGAAAACTCTGTCGGTAGTGTGGTCATATTATTTCTTATGACCAATTATCCACATGGTATTTTGCCATCCAAAGGACTGAAAAATCCGTGAACTATAACGAAAACATTGACTTGTCACTTACGGATTTCGAGAAGTCTATATGCTTTGCTGCTTTGATTTTTGATAAACGCATCCTACCGTACTCGCCCCGAGGTGGGATTCAGATGTTTCGAAAGGCACTTGCACCCGCCGGTACTTACGCCCCAAGTTTCACAAATACATATTTATAATTTAGTGAATGCTTGGGGCGTTATGTACCGTTGCGTGGTGCAGTGGTAGCGGGAGCGTGCCGTCCGAAATAGCTGAGCCCACCTACGGGGCTCAGTCGTGCGGATGCGTATTTATCAAAGCATTGCAAAGCAAAGACTTTTCAGAAATCCTACTGATCTGCGTCAATTTTTTCGTTATAGTTCACGGATTAATTTATTTTTTGAGGCAAAATGTCTATTTGATTTTTCTGTCATAAGAAATAATATGACCACACGTTTACCATCATTTTAAGTGGTATCTTTTAATTTGTATAGGCAACATCGGAGTCTAGTTTATAGTCGTAGCGTTCCCATGTGACGTCGACGGCGGTTGTTTTGCCGCGTTGATATTCTATGTTGATCATTGCCTTGCGACCGCGATATGCAAACATGCCAAGACTTACAATGATGCTGCTTCCATCGCTTCCATACAAATAGTTTTCGAAGGATTGATGATCTTTTCTTTCCAGTCGGAGATACATGGTCTTTCCCGGTCGGATGACAATTTCATCGTCATCGGCAAGCTTCTGATAGGTATCGTCCTTCCTCTGCTTATACGATATATCCATCTGGTCGATCGAGTTCACACCGTCTCCGAGACCTCCCATCTCCATATCTCCGATAAAGAAGTCGAAGCCACCGCCCCAGCTTGTCCGGCTATTATATTTCTTTCCAAAACAGATATCTCGTTCGTCCGTAGAGTGGATCTTAAATTCATAATATTTGATTCGTCTGGCATTCTTTACATTGATCTGAGCCATGCATTTTCCATCGGAATTATCGGTTGCGAGCCAGCGCACCTCGGATCTTTCCCCAAGCTTACGTTCGCCGCCAACGATGGCATATGGTCTGACCTGATAAGTGTACACCTGCTCCGGCTGTGCCGTGTAATCCTCATAAAGAAAACCTTTTTTCCCCGTGTCAAGCTTTGTCTTCTGAAGCTTTTGTTTCTTCACAACGTCAATCCTTTGCATATTACTCTTTGTCGTACCGCGGTATATTTCAAAGCCATCCGCTTGAACCGAGCCAAAGGTTCGGAATACGAGACGGGAAAAGCCTTTGTCTCCTCTGATGTCATCAATTGACTGATCCAGCGTTGTGCCATACATTTCACAGAATATCTCGCGGCTGTTTCCCTCGCTCTTCGGATCTAAAAGCCACATTCCTCCCTCCTGGAATACCTCGATCTCATAACGAAATACATCGCCGTAAGAAAACTTCTGTGTAAACTCATACTGCTTCTTCCCCGGCTTATATGTTTTTGTCATTTCCTTCCGGTCAGGCCTATCGTCCCGGACGCGGTATCTGGTCAATCGATATTCTTGTGCATTGGTCAGCGCCTCCCAACTCACCTTGATCGTCTGTTTCTTCTGATCGAGCTTTACCTGCAGATAATCTTTTCTATGTACCATTGACAGAATCTCTTCCTCATCTGCAGCCGGCGCAGCTGTTGGATCCGGTGTCTGCGCCGTATAGGACTGCTTTCCGGCACCACCGCGCTGCCGCATACTTTCCTCGCGATCCGTCCACAGGATTGCACCAATTACTATGATACCCAGTAATATAACACCTGTCACTATAAGAATTTTCTTGTTTATGGTTTGCATGGGCACCGCTCCCTTCCTGCAAAAAAGGGCAAAACCAGCGTTTTGCTCTCCAAGAATTGCTTCGCAATTCTCGTTGACATAACACTACGTTACGAGCATTTTCCTATATATCAAATAGCTGCCTCACATTTATGAGACAGCCTCTTACCTTTCATGCTGATCCATCTTACACTTGCGTGAATAATTCCTGCTCAACGGCTTGCAGTTCGGCTTCGGAGTAATCCATAGAAAGGATCATTTCACGGGATAATCCGCTTCCCAGCATTTTGCGTATTGCCTCCAAACGCCCTGCCGTCAATCCTTCTGAACGTCCTTCTTCTCGAACGATTTTTTCACGTTCTTCCGCATAATTTTTCGCATAATCCTCTACTGTTTTGCACATTTTCCCCAAACCTCCCTCCGTCTCTTTGAAATACTTAACTGCTTTGCTTAATGCGGGGAATCTGGCATCTTCAAATACATCTTTTCGTAAAAATAACTGGAGTAGTTCGGATTTGTCCGAACCATCCTTCACTACTGTATTGGCAAAGAAGATATCTTCCCCGTCATCTACAGGAGCATACCCCTCATTTGTTTTCATGCACCTTTTCACATGTGTGATCATCTGCCCGTTATGTAGAGCGTCATACTCCGTAATATATAAGATGGTTACCTGCGGGATATCCGCAAAATCGGTTCCCTTTGGCGTATATGCTGCCGTAGTTGATGATGCATAAAACCGATTCCTCTTGATATCGTCATTACCGGAACCCTTCTGCATCTCAATGTTCATATATGTTCCGTTTTCCAGAATACAGAGTACATCCAGAATAATCTCTCTGTGTAAACTCGTGATAACACACTGCGGTGTTACGCTTACCACTTTTAGCTGTGGCCGGTCCAACAGTGTGCGGAGTATCTCCTGGCAGACTTCCTTTCGTTCCGCTACCAGCCGGAACATGGCATCGTCAATGATCCTTAAATTTTCTGCCGTTTCTCTTATCGCTTTTGAATATTGTCCAGTACCCACTACCTTGCCTCACTTTCCCTGCTTATCGTAGACGTGTTACAAAACAAGTAGGGTTCAGCTTCTGACCTGACATCCCTGCTTGTTTTATAGGGATACCTGACCCGGAAGGTATCTGATGAGCTCTGTTTGAGAGACTCATTTAAGTTCTTTGTTTATATGTTCATCATATCATCATTGGTCACGCAAATCAACACCAGCTCGTTAACCGGTGGCGTAAATTTATCTTTGGATTGTGTATTGCAGAATATGCCTGTCGTGCTTTGAAGCACTAAATGCAAATAGATAGGTTTATTATACTCTATTTTGCATTATTGACAAGCCTGTTTTTAACTGGAAACGATACTAAGGATATGTAACCGAGAAATGACTTCGTACAAGCTGTCTCTTCAGGTTCTGCGGATATACCTTATCCGGATCAATCCCTGCTTCCACCGCAAGCTCCTTCATCTGCTTCCAGATATAGCTGCGGTCAAGCGGCGTTCCTTTCCTTGTACAGAATATAATGCCTTCTGAAATTTCCTGAAAATCAATATATTCATATAGATCTCCCACCAGATCCTGCGGCAGAAATATTTCAAAAGACTCTCCTGCCCGCGGCACCTTAATAACACCGTCATCCAATGCTTCCACTGTCAGATAACGCAGCTCATTCATCCGGATATCCGTCACCGCAAAAATCTGTATCATCAGTACCTGTCGGTAATTCTTCTGTTCCAACGCTGTACGAAGCAGTGCCTCATATCCCGCTTCCGGCAATGACTTCAAAAACGCGTCCAAAGAATTCTGAGACAAAGTCTGTGTTTGATCCGACAAAAAATGTGCGAGCTTTTTCACGTCTCGCACATACTTTTTCGCTGTATTCAATTTTACGTTAGAATCCATCAGATACGATTGAAACTGCATGATAACTGATGGGGTAAGTTAATGAGTCATAATACATATTATGTCGCTTTTTTTATAGAATCGTTGGAAAGATCCTGTCTTTCCTGCTTCCAGCATCATTATCGCTTTGTTCGATCTTTTGATACCACTGCTCCCATTTCTTTTTGTCCGATCCGGAAAGGGTACTCATAAAACACATCATCTCCAGAGGAAATAATATCCGCCGTGAAAGATAGTCATTGTCTGCCATAACACGGACGTTTTCGGCTGTTGCCAGTATGATCCCGGATTCTGTTGTCCGTACCGGCTCATGCCCTGCCAGCCCCCCATCTTTGTGGTCAACGACCATGTTCATCTGATCGAGCTGCTGCTTATGCTCCTTTCCGGTTGATTTCACGTAGATGCGGGTTGTGTCAATGCTGCTGTGTCCAAGTACATCAGCGAGCTTGACGATATCTCCTGTCTGCTGATAGAACTCCCTTGCAAACAAATGGCGCAGATTATGGGGAAATGCTTTGCCGGAGGGCACTCCGGCTGCCATTGCCGCTGCTTTCATCCGCCGCCATACTTCCCTGCGGTCAACCGGCTGATGGTTGCGGTTCTGAAAAACGGCACCTTCACAGATATTATGCTTCTGTACATATTCTTTCAGCAGTTCCTGCAGGGCGGACGGTAACAGGATCCGGCGCACCTTTCCCTTGTTATGGACATCGACCATGCCGTTTTGTAAGCATGCTACATTGATGTAGCTGAGTTCACCGACACGGATGCCGGTCCCGGCGATCGTCTGCAGAAGTCTTGCTGTCTTCTCTTCCCCCTGGCGGCTGGCCGTGCTGACCATTCTTTTATATTCTTCCATGGTCAGCTCTTTTTCTTCGTTTTCAAATGCGGTTCGCTGTACTTTGATCGTCTTGATGCACAGATCGTTCCATTTCATAACGATGCAGAACCGATTGATCGCTGTGAGAAATGAGTTGATGCTGTTCGCTTTATAACCACCCTGTTCCTCCAGTTCTTTTTTGTATGCGATCATCAGGTCTCTGGTGAGACCTCTTCCGTCGGCATACGTCTGCAGTTTCCGCACATCACGTACATATTTGTGGATGGTGTTTGGTGTTTTTTCGGATTTTTTTAATTCTTTTTCAAACCGGGCGATATTCTGCTCTGTTATGATTTTTTCTTTCATCTTTTGTCCTGCTTTCTCCAATAAATGGCATATTTTCTATCATTATATCCAAACAAACCCGGCAGCAAAAGAAGAGAGTCCCTCCCCCTGCTTTTCTGCCTGAAATAATTCTTCAAAAAAATATACTCGTAAGAAAGTAACTTACGAGTATATTTTTTAATCCCTATAAAACAGAAGAAAAATTTCCACAATTGCCTACAATAACCGATCACATAATGCTCCCCAGCCAGTAGATCACCCCGACCACCCAGCTGCAAAATATTCCATACAATATCACCGGTCCCGCGATCGTAAAGATCTTGCAGCCGATCCCGAAGACATGGCCCTCCGCCTTATATTCGATTGCCGGCGAAACCACCGAATTTGCAAAACCGGTGATCGGAACAAGTCCTCCGGCGCCTCCGAACTTTCCAATCTTGGAATACAGATTCAATCCGGTAAGAAGTACACTCAGAAAGATCAAAATAAGCGAACACCAGTTTCTGGAAGTCTCTCTGTCTGCGCCCATGGTCTGAGCGGTGTTTAAGATCCACTGTCCGAAAAGACAGATCAGGCCTCCTGTGACAAAGGCTTTTAGCATATTTACAGGGAGACTGTGAGTGGGGGTGATGGATTTGACATACTGCTCATATTTTTTCTGCTTTTTTATTTGCTGTTCTGAAGGCATGAAATCTCCTTTCTGTTTGACTTTTGTCTGGTTTATGCATATAATAATGAGGCTTATTGCCAGCCAAGAAAATAAAAAAGAAGTGTGCCGGTACATTTTCCGGCAGCGATCGCTATGATAATGGCAGGAAAGCCTTCCGTCAGACGGATCCTTCTGGAAAAAACAGGGAAGACGTCAGCGACTTCCGCCAGCGCCAGGATCCAGCTTCCGAGGAATATCCCGGAAAAGACACCATACAGTATCAGAAACGGGACTCCAAGCGGCAGAGAGATCTCAAAGATCCAGAAAAGATTTCCGAGTACGAATCCA